>WBZO01000232.1_pt1 | contig 138071 bp, 129 predicted proteins | sample 5204261 | NCBI WGS metagenome assembly WBZO01 (sample SAMN12412400, study PRJNA552823) | activated sludge metagenome | isolation source: activated sludge from anammox sidestream of wastewater treatment plant... | place: USA: North Carolina | collected 2017-09 | reverse complement strand
ATTCCTGACGATGCTCCTGCACCAACCGGACTGCCCGTTCTTTTACTTCCGGGGAAAACTGATTTTGTTTCTTCATGGCTCTATTCTCTCAAAGGTTAGAGCCTCCTCAAAACCCGGGGCGGTTCAGGTTCACGACCAGGATCGATCACTAGAGACATCGTCGAGGGAATCCTTGATGCTGACATCATCATCGCTGATTTAACCACCAAAAACCCAAATATCTTCTATGAGCTTGGCATAGCACACTCTGTTGGCAATAAAACAATCATGACGTCACAAGCACTGCATGATGTTCCTTTTGATATTGCCAACTATCGTGTCCTGCTCTACGAGCAAAGCATTAAAGGCAGCAAGAAGTTGGCGTTAGACTTGGAGCGTGCAATAAAAGACCTGCTTGCCGCCCTAGATCGCACCAACAATCCTCTGCAGGATGCTTTGACCCACAGAACCCCTATCGGCATTCGTAAGAAAACACCTTTAGCCAAATACATAGACATCGCTGACCTTCCAGCTCCACTCCGTCGCTGGTTGCACAATAACAACGTTATCTATACGGAAGACATTGCTAAGATTGACGTTCGCAGCATGGCAGATGTTCCAGGGCTTGGCAGAATTTCCCTTGGTAAATTCTTCGGTGCACTCCTCAAGCACGACTTGTATCCTGACGGACAGGCATTGCAAGATGTGATAGTGGAGCGAGGCATCCTAACAAAGCTAAACCGTTACGGTTCGTGGGACTGATCCAACAATTCATTAAAGCATTACAAAGGGTGATTCAGTGCTCAAACCAGTAGTACAGGAAGAAACTACCGGATGCGGAATCGCATCGGTTGCCAATATTCTGGGTAAAACGTATTCAGAGATGAAGGCGATAGCCAACGCTATGGGCATCCATGCCTCGGATAAATCGCTGTGGTCGGATACCCAATACATCCGACGTATGCTGTCTGGTGCTGATGTTGAAACTTCCGAAGATGAAGTTCCGTTCGAATCCTGGGATACATTACCCGATCTGGCATTGTTGTCCATTAAACATCATCAGGAGGATGACAGGGATTTCTGGCACTGGGTTGTGTTCAAGCGTGTGGATGGTCAATCATTCGTGCTGGATTCAGCCAGCTACCTGCCTTCCAATATCCGCCAGGATTTCGATGTCATGCACCCCAAGTGGTTTATTGAGGTCAAAAATGCATAACAGGTTATTGCGACGTCAACGTTATGTTTCTATGAGAAAACCATGAATATCCGAGAGGCCAGCAAAGAAGATTTCGATCAAATTTGGCCAATTTTCCACGAGATTGTTTCGGCTGGTGAAACTTATGCTTACGCGCAGGATACCAGCAAAGAACAAGCATGGAAGTTGTGGATGGAAGCGCCCAGAAGAACCTATGTTGCCGAGAAAAACGGGGAAATTCTTGGTACCTACTACATTAAAACCAATCAGGCAGGGCAAGGTAATCATGTCTGTAACTGCGGCTACATGGTTTCATCATCCGCCAGAGGACATGGTCTTGCCACGGCTATGTGTGAACACTCACAAAAAATTGCAAGAGTGCTTGGCTATAAAGCAATGCAATTTAATTTCGTAGCATCTACCAATGAAGGCGCAGTAAAACTCTGGAATAAACTTGGCTTCGCTACCGTAGGCCACTTACCCAAAGCATTTCATCACCCATCAAAAGGCTATGTTGATGCGCTGGTTATGTATAAATGGCTGGAAACATAACAATTCAATCAGCCGATGCCTTCGGCGCGGATGATTTCAAACGTTAACCAAAAGGGAAAAATGAAAGGGAATTGTCTATGTGGAAGTGTAGAGTTCGAGATCGATGGAAACGAATTCAATATATATCAATGTCATTGTTCTCTGTGTAAAAAGCAGAGCGGAAGTACCTCAAACTCGTCCACAATTGTTGCTAAAGAAAGCCTTCGATTCATCAAAGGTAAAGATTTCATAAGTTCATGGGTCAAGGATACTGGTTTTCGATCAGATTTTTGCTCAAGGTGCGGTTCACCTGTTCCGAATCCGTTAAGAAATCTCGATTTATACTGGGTTCCCGTCGGTTTGCTTCCAGTTTCGATAAAAGCTACTGTAGTTGCACATTTGTGTATCAGCACCATTTCCAGTTGGCACCTATTGGAACCTGGCGTGGCTAAATTTCAAGACGTTCCGGATCTTGGGTTATTAAAAGAATTGCTAACGGGTAGCTCGCATGGTGGCTAACAACCAATTGCAGCGAAACGTCAGGCATTGCAACGATGCATTGCCGTAGCTTTCCTCCAATTGCGAGCCCAGGCTCATGGGTGTTGATTCTTGGCACGATGCCCGGGAAAGTTTCACTTCGTGAGCAGCAGTATTATGCTCACCCGCAAAACCTCTTCTGGAGAATCACTGCGGAGATTCTCGGTTTCGATGCCACAAGCGCATATCCTCTACGCGTATCTTCGCTAAAGGATCATGGCGTTGCGCTCTGGGATGTGCTGCAGTCATGTACGCGCGAAAGCAGTCTGGATGCTGATATCGTGGCGCATACGATCGTGCCAAACGACTTCGGTCACTTTTTCACGGCCTATCCTGACATCCGACGGGTGTGTTTTAACGGTGCGAAGGCAGCAGCGCTCTATGCCCGACATGTCAAACCGTTCTTACAAAACGCTCCCACAGCCGAGTATGTGCAGCTTCCCTCCACAAGCCCGGCGAATGCTGCTATTCCACGAGCCGAGAAACTTCGCGCGTGGAGTGTTATTAAGCATAGCGCCTAATCCGCGACTGGAGTCGGCGTGCTCCAGCGAATTTCAGCAGGACACTTCACCATAAAGCAGCGCCTTCTCAACTTTTTACGTTAAACCGGAGAAAAGATATGCGCCTCTTGATCGTTTTTTTACTGTTGTTGCCACTGCCTTCGCTGGCATTACCACAGTGCGGATCAGAAGCGATTTTGCAGGCCCAAAAGCTCCTTTCCTTTCATGTCGATGGTGATGACCGTACACACGTCGATCCGAAAGCAATTGCTCTGCCATCTATCCGCAACCCGGCCAACAGGAAACAGAAGTTCCTGGTGCTCGAAGTTGACGGTACAGTTTACAAAGGTAAATACCGTATGCGGCTGATTTACTACCCGCTCGGTAGTGAATGCGTGCTCATGGGCCAGGAGATCCTGGAGCTCGCATCCCCATAATGAAGCTGCAGCCTGGATATCAATCTTGTTTTGCAGCCAGATGATTTCCAATATCAATATGTATGGATTCCACAAAGGTCAGTTTATTGCGCAGAAGAACTTTTCTTTCCTGGAGTAGTGGCAAAGACAGTGCATGGGCACTTCACATCCTGCGGCAAGATCCGCATGTCGATGTGATCGGGTTATTTTGCACAGTCAACAAAGTGTTTGATCGTGTTGTCATGCATGGCGTAAGGGTGACACTGCTACAGCAACAAGCAGAAAGTGCCGGTCTGCCGCTATACATCATCGAGATTCCCTATCCTTGCAGCAATGATGAATATGCATCCGCCATGTCTGCGTTTGTTGATTCCGCCAGAAAGGAAAATATTGAGTGCTTTGCATTTGGCGATCTTCTGCTCGAAGATGTGCGTCAGTATCGGGAAGATCGTCTGAGTGGAACCGGGATAACACCCATTTTTCCGCTTTGGGGCATTCCAACAAAAATCCTCTCCCGGGAGATGGTGGCCGGTGGATTAAAGGCTGTGATCACCTGCATTGACCCGAAACGCATTCCGGAGAGTTTCACGGGCAGGGAATACAACGAATCTTTTTTAGGTGATATTCCAGATAGCGTTGATCCTTGCGGTGAGTATGGTGAGTTCCATACCTTCTCATTTGATGGACCCATGTTTCAGAATCCGATAGACGTAGTGTTGGGAGAAACTGTCTATCGAGATGGTTTTGTATTCACCGATCTACTGTCACTCACATCTAACACCGAGCCAGCCCGTTAGTTTCCGCTCGCCCTCCTCTATTACCACAAATGAATTTCTCAATGTTTTCGATACCTTTTCAAGATTCAGGATACTCTCCGATCATCGCCTGAGAATTGGCAATACCGTCATAAGCTGGCAAAATCTGCAATTTTCCGGATTGGCTTCATTGTATGCTTTATGCTTATGCCATATTAGGTGTGGCTAGGGCATGATCCCATTTCCAGCCTCTATTTACTTGTCAAATAATCCGGTGGTAATCCCGTCTGCCAAGTAGAAAACTGAACTACTCTGCACTGGCAGCCACAATTATTCTCACTATGAAAGCTTTATTTTTTCTGCGCCATTACAACGATATCGATCACATCACGCCGGTAATTTCAAAATGGTCAGAATCTGGTCATGAAAGTCTCGTAGTTCTGTTGGGCCGTCCCAAATTTCTCAAGGATTACCGCATCAAGTTCCTGGGCACGCTTGACCGCGTTCGAGTCGCCCATATCCGGCGTTTGCTATCCCCGCTGAAGTTTATGCAATGGCGCCTGCAGACACTTCTCCTGAACAGAAGCGTGAAGCGCCTTTTTCTGATCGGCAGACTTATCAAAAAGCTGGCCCGGAAATATGACACTCAAAAACGTACAGCAGTCTGGCAAAGCACTGCCGGACGGTTGCTGGAGCATGGCTTCAGCGATGGGAATGAAGGTGGAGTAGTTGTGTTCGACTGGATCACCAGCGATTCGCCTGTCCCGATCGAGTGGGTTGAAATCATCGTAACGATGGCAAGAACCATGGGCCTCGGCGCGGTATCTCTGCCGCATGGTGACAGCCCGCACGCCAGTCAGCTGATACGCCATCATGAATGGGTTCTGAAACCGGATACCTTGTACTCGGCTGCAAGAATATTCGACAAACTCGTAGTTCCCAACGAATTGTGCGCAACCCGTTTCCGGCCATTTCTGAACAACGAGGCGATTGCCGTTCTGGGTTCACCACGCTACTGTGACGAATGGCTGGATAAACTTGCCACACTGTCACCAGTCCCCCGGTTAAAAACCAACCGGGACACCCGCCTCAGAATCGTCATGTTTCTGAGAAAAAGCGAGTTCACCACATTCTGGGAAGAAGTCGGTGAGATCGTTGGCATGATCGCCACATTTCCGGGAGTGGAACTGGTGATCAAACCCCATACACGGGGAGGCTGGAGACAACCGTTGACTGGCAGCGCCTCCCTGCGCCAGCTTGCAAACGTACGTGTGGCAGAAGACAGCGAGCATTCGATTTCTCTGATGAATTGGGCCGATGTCATCATCGATCTGGCTACTTCGGTGGTGTTTGAAGCTGTCAAGGCAAAAAAACCGGTGCTGGCAGCCGATTATCTTCACGCCGGCCGGTCTGCTCTGGCTCATTTCATGCCTGAAACAGAACTGAAATGCCGGGACGATGTGTACACAATGATCGACAGATTTTTAACCGCGGGATACGATTCCTATTATGTGGAGGCGCATCGTCAGCGCTTCATCGAAGAAATGCTGCATGTCGGCGACGCTGATGTCCTCCCGCGTTATGTGGCTCTCCTGGAAGAGCAGGCAATGCGCAAGAAACCGGATCAGGCAGATAATACGAATACTCCTGAATAATATGGCCTCCGATAAAGCAAATGCCTGCCTGATTTGCACCGGCCGGCAACTGATCCACCCCATTACGCGCTTGTACCGTTATGCAGGTTTCATTGAATGGGATACCGATTTTTCACAAATGAGGACGATTCCATCCCCGGAAGTTCATTTTGGCAGCCCCGATCAGACACCCGGCCACCTGCGCGATATCCTGGCAGAACGGATCGCAGCCGTACCTGCTGGAGGCACTATCAACTGGGTAACCTATTATTTCCGTGATCTTCGTCTTGCCAAAGCACTCACTCAGGCGCACAAACGGGGCGTCCGCGTTACGCTGACCCTCGAAGGCAGACCGCGTATTCCATATGCCAATGATGCGGTGATCGCCCTGCTCTCGGGGCCTGACGGGCTGGGTGAAGCATTGCGCGTCGTTACCCTCCCCGGTGTACCATCACCCGCAACGAAATCATGGAAACCCCAGCTGCACGAGAAACTCTACTGTTTCTCGCACCCCGAGCCCGTTGCCTTTATCGGCTCCTTTAACCCATCAGGCAATGGCCCGGAGGACGACCCTGAGATCATCCGGGAAATTGGTGATCAAGATTGTGGTTACAACGCTTTGATCGGTCTCAAGGATCCGGTTCTGGTCGAAAAACTGACAGAACATGCAAGACGGCTGCACCAGTCACCGCCCGGGCTTTTCTACCGGTTCACTGCTGATACGAGCAGTGATATCCATGGTACAGATACCGATATTTATTTCTGGCCCCGGACCGGTGCACATCCTGTCGTACAATTTTTGCGCAAAATCGGCAGCCGCGCACGTGTCCGCATCGCGGCCTCGCATATCCGGATGGAAAGCGCAGTCGATATCATGGCCGGACTTGCAAGGCAGGGCGTTGCACTGGAAATACTGGCCGAATCCACCCTCAGGCGTGTCACGCCCAGGGTGGAACAGCGTCTGGCCAGTGCTGGAATCCGGTTCAGACGCATCCAGCCTTCCGGCTCTCTGCCCATGCATCTCAAATTTGTACTGATTGAAGAGGGTGATCGTGTCTGGTCGATCTTCGGAAGCTTCAACTGGACCAGACCTTCATTCTGGCTGAATCATGAAATTGCTGCGATTTCCAGTAACCCTGTCATTTTCGAATCCCTTGCACGCTGTTGGGATATGCTGAAGAGCGAAAGCAACTGATCAAGGAAACAGCAGCTTTCCATCGGCGCTATTCAGATAAGAAAATAAAATCTTCCTTTGACTGAAATGGATACGCAGAAAAATACCTACAACGCTGTCCATCCCCCATCGATGACCAGGTTTGCACCCGTCATATAACTGGATGCATCCGAAAGCAGAAAGAGGATTGCTCCACGATACTCCTCTTTTTCCGACATACGCCCCAGAATGGTTCGCGAAGAATAGTGACCGGTGAACTCAGAGTCGTGTTTATTCCAGACACCGCTGGGCGTGAGCAGATTGATGCGAATGGATGTATTCATGTAATAGGCAGCCAGAAATTTGGTGAATCCCAGCAATCCTGCTTTACATACCGAATACACCGCTGGTTTATAGGTCTGCGCCTCCTGCCCGGCCTTTTTGTAGATGCGTTGATCCGGCCCTACGAGGCCATAATTGGATCCGAGAAAAACGACGGATCCCTTGCCGGATTTCTCCATTATTCTGCAGGTAGCCTGTGCGAGCTGGAATGCACCCGTCAGATTGACATCCAGGGAAGTCTGCCAAAGCGCCAGGGGAAATTCAGTAAATTTTGAGAAGCGGGAAGTATCAGAGCCTTGCTCAAATTTCGGATCGATTGCGGCACTATGAACCACCCCATCGATCCGGCCAAACCGATCTTCACATAATTGTGCGATGGATTGGCATGAATCCGCACGGGTAACATCCAACACCTGAATCAGGACGTGTACATCCGGACAGGAAGAGGTTATTTCGCTTTTCAATAATTCCAGCCTGTCGCCATCCAGATCACCCAGTATCAGATCCGCACCGGCCGAAGCGGCTGCAAGAGCGAATTCCGTACCGAGAAGGCCCGTCGCACCGCTGATGAGAACGGCTCGCCCGCTGAGATCAAAGGGCGTTCCTTTATAGAGTTGGTTCATAATCTGACCTGTCGTCCGGTTTGAAGAGATTGTCTGGCCGCAAGTGCTGTATTCAGCACATCCATTCCCTCCTGCAAGGTAACGCGCGGAATCGATTCGCCGGGAATACCTTCGATGAACTCTTTCATCATGGACAGAAAAAGTTCATTCCGATCCCAGGAAGGTGCCAGGATGACTTCCTCCAGGAGATGCCCATTCTGCTGCAGTGTAGTGAGGCGCGCAGGATAATCCCAATCGACGATGGCCTTTTCAGCAACGATATTCATGTGCCGAACCGGCGGTTTGCGCCAGTAATCCATACGAAGCTGAATACAAATCCCCTGCTCCGTTTCGAATGAAATGAGTGCCGTATCTTCTGCCGTGACTTCCAGCGAGGTTCGATGCCCTCCGATGGCAAAGACACTCTTGGGTTTGCCAAAAAGCCAGTGCAGATAATCCAACTCATGGATCAGTGTGAGTACGACGCCTCCTCCCTGATCAGCCCGTGCCGCATAACTCTGCCGGTAATCCTCCCACGGATGCCAGTCAGGCAGATACTCGCCCAGATCGACCTGTACGGAATAAATTTTTCCCAATCTGCCCTGCTGCATCCACTCTTCGATTTTCCGTAATCCCGGATGCATCCTGAGCTGGCAACCAACCAGTACACGAGGTCCGCGCGGATCAACACAGCGCATCAACTCGGACAAATGCCGTTTTTCATGTGCGACAGGTTTTTCCACATAGACGTGACATCCAGCTTTAAGTGCCCTGACAAGCGTTCTCAAGTGTAACGAAGTCGGATTGGCCACCACCACCAGATCAAAGTTTTGTTTGAGTGCATGATCGAGGCTCTGAAACAGCTGTACATTTTTCGGAACAATCTGTGCGGGAGGTGGCAGATTACGGGTACGCACTGCACCCAATTCCCGAACCCCGAGTGTATACAGATTATTGAGATGCCTGACTCCGATGGAACCCAGTCCGACTACCACAGCCTTCAAAGCTGAAATCTTCAAAGGATAGCTCCCCGTTTTTCCATCAGAAATTCAGCCAGTTGGAATGAAAATTCATCATCGATATCGATCGAATCTCTGCCTTCGATCTTCAGGGGCAGTATGCGCGTGCCCGTGAGAGATTTTTTTTTCAGAATCGTCCGGGTACGTATCAGATCCAGATAGCCGACCTGCCAGTAGACTTCAGGCAAACGTTGTCTGGGCTCGTTAAAGGGTTCCGGAACACCGGGAATATTCAGCAGAGCCCGCAGGAAACCATTGTCATCGATAGTCCACATCTTGTAAGGATTCTGCGCCGGCTCGGTCACTCCACGAACGGAATCGGCCTCCGGATGTTTTTTCAGAAGTTCGACCGCTTCCTCTATTTTTTCAACCCTGCGCGCAGGAGAGGTAGGGCGGAACTGAAAAATGGCATCGGGAAGAGGCACATGGTTTTGTTCCAGCCAGCCCAGAAAATGCAGGAACACCGGCAGATCGCGCGTATCATCCTGCGCCAGGTCAGCCGGCCTCAGAAAAGGTACTTCTGCACCGGCATTTCTCGCTACCTCTGCAATCTTCTCCGAATCGGTGCTAACAAAAGTTTTCTGAATGGAAGGTGATTTGAGCGAAATTTCAATTGAATGGGTAATCAGCGGCTTGCCACATAACAGCCGGATATTTTTATGCGGTACGCCTTTTGACCCTCCCCGTGCGGGGATGAGAGAATAAATCAACATTGGTCGGGGTTTATCTAATCAGATTCCAAACAAACAATATGCGAGTAAAGTCAAATTCTGGCAATTCTGCAAATCAGTATTTTGCAAACCAGTCACCAGCCTTCCGGCCGGCACATGGTAAAAATGGCAGACAATTCTACTGTTTAAGCATGCCTGATGCACATAAACCATAAAAATGTTTACAGTTCAGCACGCTTATTCAAATAGGGTTACCGTAATCAGTATCCATAAGCAGAAAATCTGCCGAAGTAACGAAACAATGGTATAAGGCATGGGCATTCATTCATAAGCGATAAGCGCGCCACACCGACCCCAGGCAACATTGACACATTCCAGGGTATGAATTTTTATATTCCTGTCATACACACCCGGCAATAATTACCTCCATCAAACAGGATTGCAGCATGCGTATTGAAAAAAAGATCAAGGATCATCTGGTTTTTTCCGGAGACAGTATCCTCGATGCTCTGAAACGCATCAATGACAACCAGTCCCGCATCGTTTTCGTCGTGCAGGATAATGGGGTATTGATCGGGGCAATCAGCGATGGCGATGTACGACGCTGGATGACTCAGGCAACCGAATTCAATCTGAATCTGCCGGTCGATCATGTAATGAACCGTAATTTCATTGCGCGGCCGGTTACCGAATCTCAACATCAGATTGCAGATTATTTTGATCACAAACGCGACATCATCCCGTTGATCGACGAACAGGGACGTTTCGTCGCCCTGGCGCGAAAATCAGCCACAGGGCTTCAGATCGGGGATTTCCTGATTGCCGACCAGAATCCCGTGTTCATCATCGCCGAGGTCGGTAACAACCACAACGGCGATATCGGCCTTGCGAAAGAGCTGGTAAATCTGGCGATGGCATCCGGAGCGGATTGTGTCAAATTCCAGATGCGAGATCTTTCCTCCCTGTATTCCAATCAGGGCAGGAATGCGGAAGCAGGTTATGACCTGGGATCGCAATACACCCTGGACCTGCTCAATAAATTTCAGCTGAGCCATGACGAGCTTTGCCAGGTATTCGATTACTGCAGGCAGCAGGGTATTCTGCCCCTGTGCACGCCCTGGGATCTGGTAAGTGCCCGTGTACTGGACGAATACGGACTGGAAGCCTTTAAAGTGGCTTCGGCCGATTTTACCAACTACGAAATGCTGGAGACTCTGGCGAAAACGGGCAAACCATTGCTCTGCTCCACCGGAATGAGTTCAGAAGCAGAAATCAAAGGTTCAGTAGATTTATTGCGCCGGCTGGGAGCCCCCTTTGCCTTGCTGCACTGTAACTCGACCTACCCTGCCCCCTTCAAGGATATAAACCTCAACTACCTGCCACACTTGAAACAATTGGCAGGCACCATAGTGGGTTACTCCGGTCACGAACGCGGGTTTGCGGTACCTTTAGCCGCCATTGCCCTTGGAGCACGCATCGTGGAAAAACATTTTACTGTCGACCGCAGTATGGAAGGCAACGACCACAAAGTCAGTCTGCTGCCGGAAGAGTTTGCAGAAATGGTGCGGCAGATTCGTAACATTGAGGAAGCCCTGGGACAAGGCGGTGAGCGCTCACTCACACAAGGGGAAATGATCAATCGTGAAAATCTGGCCAAAAGCCTGGTAATCAATTGCGATCTTTCGCGAGGGCAGCTTATCAGGCGCAGTATGATCACAGTGAAAAGCCCCGGGCAGGGTCTGCAACCCAATCGTATCGATGAGCTGGCAGGTAAAGTGGCACAGCGCGATTTCAAAGCCGGAGATTTCTTCTTTGAAACGGATATCACCCCGAAATCAGCCAAAAAACAACACTATGTCTTTTCACGCCCTTACGGGATTCCCGCACGCTATCACGATTACCGCGCGCTGATCGAGGGAATGAAAATCGACTTCGTCGAGTTTCATCTAAGCTACCACGATCTGGACGTAAAGCTGTCTGACTATTTCTCTGATTCGCTGTCGATCGGTTATGCCGTGCACAGCCCGGAGCTGTTCACTGGTGACCATATTCTCGATCTGGCAAGCAATGATGCGGATTATCAGGCGCATTCCATTGCCGAATTGAAACGCACGGTGGCTGTAGCAGCCAAGTTGCGCCAGTATTTCCCGGCGACACCGAAGCCGGTACTGGTACTCAATGCCGGAGGCTGGACGCCACAGAATTTTCTGCCGGTTGAGGCACGTACGAAACTTTATGACAAAATTGCCAAAGCACTGAATGAAATCGACTTGAGTGCTGTTCAACTGGCTATTCAGACCATGCCCCCTTTTCCCTGGCACTTTGGGGGGCAGAGCCACCATAACCTGTTTGTCGATCCGGATGAAATCGCGGCATTTTGCGAGAAAACCGGCCATCGTATCTGCCTCGATATTTCGCATTCCATGATGGCCTGCAACTATTACCAGTGGGATTTCAATACATTTCTCCAAAAGGTGCTGCCTTATACCATCCATCTGCATATAGTCGATGCCAAGGGAGTGGATGGTGAAGGGGTCCAGATCGGCCATGGTGACGTGGATTTCACCTTGCTGCGTGATCAGTTGAATCAATTTGCTCCCGGAGTGCAGTTCATACCTGAAATCTGGCAGGGTCACAAAAACAAGGGAGAAGGATTCTGGTCAGCATTGGCATTTTTGGAGAAAACGGGCCTCTAGGCGGATTCAACGTGGGTTCAGGACTGGCAATAATTATTCCCTTTGACTCTCGAATATTTAATAATGGCACAATTCCCCGAGTGAATCGCCTGCTGGTTTCCCGCGCTTCTTACTGCCAACCTATTCCGATCTGACCGAACATGGCTGCTACTTCTGCTTCAACCCTTATCATTCCCGTCGAAAACCAGGTACGCGAACTGGATGCAAAGCTCCTGCTGGCTTGCGTAGCGGCTGAGCGCGGGTTTCCGGTGATCATTGGCTCGCGTGCCTTTGTTCATTTTGAAATTGCATCACTGCCACGTGGCATCTATCTGGCAAAAAGCATGCGCAGCCTGAGTAATTCCATGTTCAGGATCATTCGTATGCTCGGGCACGAAATCGTTGCCTGGGAGGAAGAAGCGCTGGTTCACCCGCCGGCCGACACCTATTACACACTGCGACTGTCTCCCACTACGATCAGGAATGTTTCTCATATTTTTGCCTGGGGCCAGGAAAATGTCGATCTGCTTCAGCACTATCCGCAGTTTCCGGAGAATCTACCTGTTCACCTGACCGGAAACCCGCGTGGAGACATCTTGCGGCCGGAAATGCGCGCCTACTTTGCAGCAGAAGTAGAACGTCTACGCAACCTGTACGGTGACTTCATTCTGATCAATACCAATTTCACCGATGTCAATCCTTTCATCCCCAATATCGGTCTGTTCATTCCGGCAAAGGATGGAGATAAAAAATCCCGGCGCGGACAGGCCGGGATCGGTATGAGCGAAGAATTTGCCGAAGGCTTGTGGCACCACAAGAAAGCCATACTGGAAGATTTCAGGCAGCTCATCCCGGCGCTGGAACAAGCATTCCCGGATGTCACGATCGTGGTGCGGCCTCATCCGAGTGAAAATTTTCAGGTTTATCACGATATTGCTGCTCGATGCCAGCGCGTAAAGGTCACAAATGAAGGCAACGTCATTCCCTGGCTTCTGGCTTCGAAAACCATGGTGCACAACGGCTGTACCACCGGCCTGGAAGCCTATGCCCTGGGAGTTCCGGCCATTTCCTATCTTGCAACCTTCAATGAATATTACGACTACGATTTCCAGGGCCTGCCTACCCGGCTGAGTTATCAGTCATTCAATTTCAGCGAGCTCCAGGATACCCTGTCCCGAATTCTGAACGGCGATCTGGGCGCTCCGGGAGGCGAAGAACGCAAGACACTCATCGATTACTATCTGGCGGCACAGAACGATCGTCTCGCATGTGAACGTATTGTCGATGTACTGGAAGAAAGTGGCTACAGCCAGTCTCAACCACCAGCAAGGGCTACCCCAATATATCTGGCAGGATGGGCGCTTGCGAACCTCAAAGCCACGCTGACCCAGCTAAATATGCGTCGTCCCGGACCAAATCGGTTGTCTTACCATGATCATCGTTTTCCTGAAATCCCAGTTGAACAAATCGAACAGAAAATTGCACGATTTGGCAACCTGCTGAATCGCTTCGATTCCATCAAAGTAAAACAGCATTCACGCCATCTGTTCAGAATAAACAGTTCACTCTGAATAACCCGTGGCGAAGCAGTTGAGTGCAGGGTTTCTGGATCGCCGCGTCACTGCGTGACTCGCGATGATAAAGTGGGCATGGCGCAACTGCGTAATAATCGAAACGAAAGCATAGCTCGCACCGGCTTCTGGCTCAAAATTTTCTCGATTGCTTCTGTCCATGCAGCAGAAAGACGGTCGGCTTTTTTTGCAGATCAGGCCAGTTGCCTGCACGCCACTCGCCAATCGATTTTGTTGATACGTATTCATCTGCCTGGGTCAGGTTGCAGGCTACACATAAATCTGTTTCCGTATGGCATTGCTGCACCAGTGCTTCCAGCAGTTTCTGGTTGCGGTAGGGGGTTTCGATGAAAATCTGGGTTTCATCTGCTGTGATGGATGTTTGTTCCAATCGGGCAATCTCTTTATTTCGTATGTCCGATGCAACCGGCAGATAGCCATGGAAATGGAAACGCTGACCATTCAGCCCGGAAGCCATCAACGCCAGCAGAATCGAAGAAGGGCCGACGAATGGCACCACCCGGATTTTCTTGTGGTGTGCCATCCGGACGAGTACGCCTCCGGGGTCGGCAATTGCCGGACAACCTGCTTCGGAAAGCAAGCCGACATCCTCTCCGGCGAGCAGTGGCGCCAACAGTGCTTCTACTTCACCTGCAGGAGTATGTTCATCCAGTACTTCCAGCTTGAGAGTTTGTACCGCCCGCAGCGGATTTATCTGTTTGAGGAAATAGCGGGCCGTTTTGGGATGTTCGACGATAAACCGCTCCAGCAAACTGACTCGCTGCCGGACTTCAGCCGGCAGTATCCAGGCGAGATCGCCTTCACCCAGGGGAGTCGGGATCAGGTACAGGGTGCCGTGGAGCGTGGCATCTGGAGGCATGTTCTGCAGATCAGTGCAGCACGCGCGGCACGCTCAGGATGAATTCAGGAATTTCCACCGAAAAATGAAAACCGTCTTCAGCCACCATCTGATAGGAGCCCTTCATCGAACCGGCAATCGATGAAATCGCAGTTCCGCTGGTATATTCAAAGGTTTCACCGGGTTTGAGCAAGGGTTGCTCGCCGACTACGCCCAGCCCGCGCACTTCACGCGTGACGCCATCCCCGCTGGTAATGATCCAGTGGCGGCTCACCAGTTGTGAAGCCACACTGCCGGTATTGTTGATCGTAATGGTATAAGCAAACACGTACCGCTCCGCCTCGGGATCAGACTGATCTGGTAAATAAATTGTGCGCACTTCCACCTTGATGCTATATTTTTGTTCGTTTTCCATACGCCATATTATTCCACACTATTTTAAGAGTGACAGCAAGCAGCCGTCATATCAGAGCTGCGCTGTATCAGCCAAAGGGGAAACCTGTACCAGAATTTTCTGAAATCTCGAATCACATGGTGGGTTACTCGGAACCAGTGCCGTAAAGATTCAGAACAATCCTGCCGTATCCATACCAGCATCATGCTGTAACCGACAAGGCTAACCTGTCGTAAGGCAGGGGCGCAAAGTTTCCGATCCTGATCCATGATCAGGAAAGCGGGACTGCCGAAGTTCACATCCGATTTTCCATTCGGATATGCGTGCTGATGAGTCGGCTTTCTATAACCCATCTTCTCAAGGAGCCGTGCATGGCAAATGCAAAACCAGTTTGCTCACTCTTTCACTCTACTTTTCATGATGGTATTGCCAGTGTTTTTCACCGTTCTTTCAGCTTTCCACTTCTTCTGATTTTGTTGATCGCCTTTTCCGGCAGCGGCTACGCCAATTCGAGCAAAGAAGCCCGGGCGGCTGCCAGATCGGAATCTGCCGGCACAAGCACTATTTCTCCGTCTCGCTGGGCGAAAGGTCGCTTGCTGGTCATTCCCCGTGCCGGTTTGACTGCGATGGAATTCGATAAAGCCACCAAACCGTATGGCGTGAAATCCAGACGCAGGCTCAACGGACTGAATGCTCACGTCTACGAACTGCCCGATGGCGTGGATGAAGTCAAAGTATTGGACGAACTCAAGAAAGATCGGCGCTTCAAGGCGGTAGAGCTGGACAGGCTGGTTGAACCTGCTCAAGTCGTCACTGACCCCGCTTTTGGCAACAGTTGGGCACTGCCTAAAATTCAGGCGCCTGCCGCCTGGGATATTGCTACCGGTGACGGTATCACCATCGCGATTCTGGATACCGGTGTGGATGGCACTCACCCTGATCTGGCCGCCAACATGCTTCCCGGCTGGAATGCGTATGACAATAATACCGATACCAGTGATGTCTACGGCCACGGTACCAAAGTGGCCGGCACGGCAGCCGCAGTCGCCAATAACGGTGCCGGCAGTTCCGGACTGGCCTGGAATGCACGCATTCTGCCGGTGCGTATTTCCATGCCGGATGGCCGCGCATACTTGAGCGACATGGCCAAAGGTATCCGCTGGGCGGCAGACAACGGCGCCAGAATAGCCAATATCAGCTACGGCGGGGCGGAAAGCCTGACTGTCCAGTCAGCTGCCAATTACATGCGCAGCAAGGGTGGAGTGGTGGTCATGTCCGCGGGTAATTCCGGTGGATTGAATAATTTTCCCGCCAGTAACGCCATCATCGTTGCTTCAGCTACGGACAGCAACGACGCTCGCGCCAGCTGGTCCAGTTACGGGCCTTATGTCGATGTGGCAGCCCCCGGTGTGAGCATTTATACCACGATACGCGGTGGTGGTTACGGCTACGTCTCCGGCACATCCTTCTCCAGCCCGATCGTGGCAGCAGCTGCTGCATTGCTGTTTTCCATCAACCCGGATCTTGCTCCGACGGATATCGATCAGATGCTGACCGCTACTGCGCAAGACATCGGTAACGCCGGTTATGATCAGTATTACGGCCATGGCCGTATCAATGCTGCCAATGCCGTCAATGCTGCCCACGCACGCATCAGCGTAGACAGGACGGCACCGCTGATCGGCATTGCTTCCCCCACTGGTGGAACAGTCTCCGGCAGCGTTCCGGTAGATGTCAATTATTCCGACAACAAAGGCGTGGTACGGGTGGATCTGTACGTCAACGGTCGCAAAACAATCGAAGATACTCAATCACCTTTCGCCTTCGCCTGGGATACCACAACACTGGCTAACGGCAGCTATACGCTGGTCGCGTATGCCTTCGATGCTGCCGGCAACCAGGGCACTTCTTCCACTGTGAATGTCACGGTAAAAAATACTGTGGCCGATACCACTCCGCCGACGATCAGCATTACCTCCCCTGCCGGTGGAACCGTCGTCTTAGGCAGTGTGCCAGTCAATGTCAATTCTTCCGACAACATTGGAGTGGTACGCACGGAGCTACACGTCAATGGTAAAAAAGTGATGGAAGGTACCGGCTCCAGTTTTGTCTGGGATACCAAATCACTGGCAGATGGCAACTATACGCTGGTAGCGTATGCCTTTGATGCTGCCGGCAACCAGGGTGCTTCCTCTCCGGTAGCTGTCAGTGTAAAAAATACCGGCACTACTACAAATACCGAACCACTGCCGCAAATCAACTCATTCAACCTCAGGGATGGGCAGAACGTCAGCCGTAACCAGAATATCAGGGTAACTGCCGACAGGAACACCCGCAAAATCAACCTGAAAATCAATGGCGGCATTATCGCCGCTGCTAACGGTAACTCGTTGAGTTATCGCTGGAATACCAGTGCGATCCCCAAAAATAGTAATATCACCGTCACAGCAGAAGCATTCAATGCCAAAGGGAATGCCACCAGCAGAACAGTCACGGTAAGAAATTAGTAAATTTCTTTATCTCTATTTTCAAGCGCCCTGTTTCCACAGGGCGTTTTTTTTGTCGGGAAAATTGACAGTGTTATATCGAGGTTGGGCTTATAGCGTATAAGGATGTTTATAAACAACAACATAATATATTGGCATGTTTTGTGCATATATATGCTCACACATTCACATTACGTAATAGCACCAATAAATAAAGACAATCTGGAGAAAAATGAAATTGGCACACTGGACTACGAGTATTACAGGCACAGTACTGGCGTTTGCTGTTACCACGGCAAATGCGACCCCGTCAGTTAATGATGTGATATTTAATGGCAGTGTATCCGACGCCTTCAAGAGCTCAGTTAGTCTTAGTAACCAGAATCCAGATACTATCGAAAACTTTGCCAACGATATTACTATTTCCGGCAAAGGTAAAAATCAAACTGTTACACAGGGTGACAATCCTCTATGGGGAGGGGGATGGGATTTTCTGGTAAGAGATAACAACGGTACTGGTGCTGCTAGTTATGGTGGTTTCAGCTTCACACTTGCGGCCGCTAACGGTCAGAATGGCCAGCCCAATCCTGCTGCATGGACGTTGACAGTTGCTGATCTTACTCTAGATTCAGGGCTGTCTCTCCCGTTCATGATGGATTTCGTGGTTCACATGCATGGTGGAGGTAATAACAGCTTTTATTTTTTCGATGACAGAACAGTTGAGACCTCTAATGCGGGTACTTTCCAGATAACGTTTACCAATAATGGAAATAAATTCCCTGGTCTTTCCAACTTTGATCTGCTGGTTCGAGATCTGCGTAATATTCCTACGCAGCCCCCAGCAGAAGTCGATATTCCTGAACCGGCCAGCATGCTGCTGTTCGGTGCCGGGCTGCTGGGATTGGGGTTGAGCCGCCGCCGCAAACTGGTTTGATCAGAAACAGACAGCAAAATAACCATAAGTGAAATAAAGACTCAGGCGCCGGGAAACCGGCGCTTTTCTTTTGCGTCCTTTGTTTTGTTCCACCTTCCATCCCGTTTTATAAGTCAGAATCAATGCTTGTTACACTTGGTACCGGCACCAACGCTTTCCGTTCAGTCCAACTTCAGCACAGATCACAAAATGCTGCTTCCAGAGAACCACGAGCCGTGGCTGGTTCAACAAACGGGCCATACCGTGGTTCACTTCACGATCATGACATAACGTTATACTCGACTTTTCCACCGATGCGGATTTCGGCTGCCATGCATTACCGCAATCACGATGATTGTTGCTTTTTCTACTTGAGAATAGATACCAAAAGGAAACCGTCTGATAACTGCGCGTCTTGTATCCCGATGAACATTCGGGTATGCCAGTGGCGTTTCTGCAATATTCGATAACGTTGTCGTCACTTCATCGAGGAGTTTGTGACCCAATCCCTGCTGTCGCTCTTCATACCAGATCGCCGCATCTGTCAGATCTTGCTCTGCTTCCGGCCGGAGTCGAACTTCACAGGTCACAGATTACGCCGAATTTCTGCGATAGCCTCCATCGCTGATCGACCTGGGTTTTTATCGACTTCGTAGGCGTTTAGACGTCTATCGAGTTCAGCCTTTTGTTCAGTGGTAAGTCGCAGCATCTTCTGATCAGACGCGATGCTATCCCATAAATCCTCAACAAGCTGTATGCGCTCGTCAATTGGCAATTCGGTCAGTTTTGTATTCATCATGATTGCTTTATCCCAGCTGTAATACTTTTATAAAGAAGTGCAGAATAGCGCACAACGTGGATTTATACGACAGCAACTATATTGAACCAGTTAAATTATCCCGGATAGTAAAAATTAGGGTACCAAACCTGTTCCACGGTTATCGGCTGCCCCTGCATATCCAAACCTGCAATGTCCTCAAAATCAGCGGTATTACGCGTAGACAAGAGCATTCGATGTAGCCAGTGCAATCGCAGCGATCTGAGCATCCTCCACGCTGATGGGCCGACCTATTCGAATCCGTGTAGAAACGATACGCCCATAGTAACTGGCCGCGATTTCATCAAACGGCAGGCAGCGTCCGGCAAAATCCTCATCGAACATTGCCCGGGCTGCCTGGCTTAGACTTTTCTGTCGCTTACCCTCCGGCATCAGTGCCAGGCCTAATTTGATTTCGGCACGGCTAACAGCGTTTGTCCAGATCTCATCGGGCCTGCCTGTCCAGCCAGACAACCACTTGAATAGAGGGTCGCAGACGCATAAATTCAGAAAGCACATTGGTATCGAGCAAAATCATATTGGCTCATCCCAACTCGGCGGAGTACGCGGCACCTGACGTGCGGGCAAAGCAAACTCTTCGCTTGTTGACTCAGTTTCTTGATTCGCAATCTGACCTCGATCATGCGAAAATTTCCAGCTCGTTATGTACACGGCTGATACAAACGCTATATCCCGGAAACGATAAAATCCAATGCAGCAACAATCTCAGATCGGTACTGAGAGAAGTCACCGATTTCCTTTCCCAGAAATTTCCTGTCTATCCCTGCGATTTGCTGTGTGAGTGCAATGAAAGATTTATTTTCGATTTCCAGAATTGGGCATAACTTTGTAATGGCTGCTTTTCCCGCAAGATTGGCCGGGCAAAGCGGAATGACAATAGTAGTTCGCAAACTATCGAGTACATTAGATTGGATGTCCAAAAGATAAGGATAGATTCTTTTGGTTACGTTGTTTGGGTTTTCATAAACCTTGAACTGAGCCATTAAAAGTTTCTCAGGTCATCGCTAAAGGTTCCGTGTTCCTCAACCAACTGGTTATAGGTTTTGATAGCAATCTTATTTTGCTGCTTCCAAAGTTCATATTGTCTGGCGTTCACCAATTCAATCAGAGCCGCTTCCAGTGTTGCTGACAGATTAATCTTCAACTCTTTAGCCTTGGCAAGCAAATCGCTGTTTATACTGACATTTGCAGGTTTCTTTGTAGCCCGTACGTCAAAAAATGAATTCATGCGCATATCCCCCGTGATTTTTATCAACATATATTATGCGCATTCAAAATGTACTACAAGCTATATGATTCTGATATCGCAGTCGATTAACCAGGAAAATTGGGTTCGGAATCAATAACGCTTGTTATATTTATTTTTTGATTCTGGACCTGGCCCTGATTACCTGATTACTTTAAGACAGTATCTGACCCCGACCATGGGCAGACGTTAAAGGACACGCAAATCGGCGCACCAGACAGGTTAATTCATATGAGCAGGCTCGATATGGAATTTCAAGTCAAGCGCTTTGATAACCTTAATGACTGTAGAGAATTCCGGATTCCCGCCAGGAGACAAAGCCTTATAAAGCCCTTCACGAGTAAGGCCGGTTTCACGAGCGAGCCAGGTCATTCCGCGGGCACGAGCAATGTCACCCAATGCAGCACGAATGAGACTGCCGTCACCCGGGTCTTCTTCCGTACAGGCTTCAAAATACAATTTTATGTCTTCATCCGTTTTGAGCTGCTCTACCACATCCCAGCGAGAAAATTTTTCAGCCATAAATTCACTCCTTCCACTCTTTCGCAATTGTGATGGCGCGCTCAATATCTGCATCCTGAGTGGATTTATCACCACCAGCCAGCAACACGATCACTATCGGGCCTTTGCGCATGTAATAGATCCGATAGCCAGGGCCATGATCAATACGCAATTCACTGATACCATCACGAACCGGTTTACAGTTACCGAAATTACCCGCTGACATACGCCTGATTCCGGCTCCAATCCGCATGACGGCCATTCCATCTTTTACTTTCGACAGCCATTTCCTGAAAGTCTCAGATTGAATGATCTCGCATTCATTCATATAAATGTTTCAAGCAATTTTTATTGACAGAAAATGTAAACCAAAGTTTACATATTGACAAGTAATATTTGTACCGCTGACTTTTCAGGCTTATGTCTTCGCCCGCCGCCCGTTACTCCAGAATTATTTGATGACGACAACTCGAATTATCAGCAAATCAACAAGTCAAAAATCCGGAATCAATAACGCTTGTTATGTTTATTTTCTTGATTCGCGACTTGGCCCCGGCCGTGTACATTCAGGCAAATCTAAAAATTCCGGGTCATTTGAATGGTTGATCCTGGTTGAAGGCAGTTACCTTATTCAAGCTAAATAACAGATAAAACGAACACGTGTGTAAGTGTGGTGGGCAAGTGGCAATCCAGTGTCTTCGTTACCCATTGCTGCTGGATTGCTTCAGCTGCGCGTTCGCAATGACGTGGTTTTCAGTCAAACGCTCAAACAACCGCTAATTTCCCTTTCAGTTCCCGCCTTCATTGTTTAAAAAAGAAAACCTGTTTTTCCTGCTTATTTTGCTAAACCTTTCCCCGGGCTGTCCGTTTACTGCTCTCAACGGCGGTTGAAAATTCTGCAAACACTGAAAGCGGATCAGGGCCGGAAAACGTCGGTGGCACAGGCGCCACAACACTTTAAAAAGTAGTACCACTCTGAAGGAGAAACTGAAATGCCACAAATCATCAATACCAACATCGCGTCACTCAATGCACAACGTAACCTGAATGTATCCCAGAACTCACTTGGCACCGCCTTGCAGCGTTTATCCAGCGGTTTGCGCATCAACAGCGCCAAGGATGACGCTGCCGGACTGGCGATTTCCGAGCGCATGACCTCGCAAATCCGAGGGATGAATCAGGCAGCGCGTAATGCCAATGATGGTATTTCACTGGCACAAACGGCTGAAGGTGCACTGGTCGAAATTGGCAATAACTTACAGCGTATTCGCGAGCTGGCAGTGCAATCGGCTAATGCCACCAATTCAGAAGATGATCGTGAAGCGCTACAAAAAGAAGTCACCCAGTTGATTGATGAAATTCAGCGCGTGGGTGAGCAGACCAGTTTTAACGGCACCAAACTGCTGGATGGCAACTTCGCAAGTCAAATATTCCAGGTAGGAGCAAATAAAGATGAAACTATCGAGTTTACCGATATAGCTGATACTACAGCGAGCGGATTAGGTGTCGATGGCGTTGATATTAGTGGTGCTGATGGTACAGCTGCTGCAGATGCAATTGAAACCATAGATGACGCCCTCAAAATCGTCAATAGCACTCGTGCAGATTTGGGTGCCATCCAAAACCGTTTTAGTTCTGCAATAGCCAACCTGCAAACTTCAGCTGAAAATCTGTCTGCTTCCCGCAGCCGGATTCAGGATGCCGATTTCGCTGCTGAAACCGCTGCACTGACCCGTGCGCAGATTCTGCAACAGGCTGGTGTAGCCATGCTTTCTCAGGCTAATGCATTGCCGAACAATGTGTTGTCACTGTTGAGATAAGCACTGCGTTCGTCATCGCGAGGAACAACATGACGTGGCGATCCAGTGACCAAGGTAACCAAGGTGCTGGATTGCCACGGCGGTTTACAACCACCTCGCAAAGGCGGTACCCCTCGTCATCACGATGACAAGTCAGCCAGGCAAAGATTAATCAGGTAGATTAAAAGGAGATTGACATGAATATCAACGCAGTCGCTGCTGAGCTATTTCAAGCGGTAGCACCCGTTCAGCCGGCAATGCCTGCTGCCCGGACAGGAGAGCGCGAGATGGCACCTGTTGCCCAGCCCCCGGCTGAAACCAGCGACATCAAACCGGAACAGGTGAAAGAGGCGGTGAATCAGATTCAGCAGTTCACACAAGCGTTAACACAGAACCTGAAATTTTCGATCGACGAAGATACCGGCAAAACCGTGGTCAAGATTGTTGATGCGCAAACACAGGAAGTCATTCGGCAGATGCCTTCGGAAGAAGCGATCAAGATTGCCAGTGCGCTGGGAAAGATACAGGGATTGCTGTTCAACGGCCAGGCCTGAGAAAGTGCTGCAAAATTGTTGCAACTCGCGCCGCTCTCCAGAGCTTTTCCGGTTATTTGATTATTTTCACACTATTTCTCAAAGTTCACCGCTGTCCAGCCGTAAACAGAAACAACAGGTAATAAATAATTTCACCCACAGACAGGGAAGAGGAAACACATCATGATTTCAGCACCGGGAATCGGCTCAGGACTGGATGTCAGCGGAATCATCAGTAAACTGATGGAGATCGAGCAGCAGCCACTGACGCAGCTTAAAACCAAGGAAGCAAAACAGCAGGCGCAGCTCTCCGCTTTTGGCAGCCTGAAAAGCGTGCTCTCAACGTTTCAGGATAGTGTGAAGGCGCTGGCCAAACCTGCGCTGTTCAACGGCTACAAAGCCACACTGGCGGATACGACTGCAGCCACGGTAAGCACTTCATCCAGTGCTGCGGCCGGCACGCATGACATCGAAGTGCAATCGCTGGCGCAGGCGCAGAAAATCAAATCAGAAACATTTGCTACCACCGACACCGTAATCGGCAGCGGCACACTGACGATCGAATTCGGCACGTATAACGGGGATGGCACGTTTACCGCCAATGCGGAGAAAGCAGCCAAAACCATCACGATCGACCCGGCCAAATCGACTCTGGCAGATATTCGCAGCGCCATCAACGAAGCGAATGCGGGGGTGACAGCGAGCATCGTCAATGATGGCAGCGGCAACCGGCTGGTGATTTCTTCCAAAGATAGCGGGTTGGCCAATGCGCTGAAGATCAGCGTGGACGATACCGATGGCAATCACACGGATAACGCCGGGTTATCGAAGCTGGCATTTGATGCTTCGACTGGTGGCATCAGCAATATGACCGAAACTGTAGCAGCCAGAAATGCGGTCATGGTGATCGACGGCATTACAGTGACGAAGTCATCCAATACCATCAGCGATGCGTTGGAAGGGGTGACGTTCAACTTGCTTAAGGCCAACCCTGGCACAACGACCACGCTAACAGTGGAGAAGGACAAAAGCAGCGTTGAGGCAGCAGTCAATGCGTTTGTAAAAGCGTACAACGATCTGGAAAAAACGATCGGCAATCTTTCCCGTTACGATGCGGCCAACAAGCAGGCATCGGTGCTGACCGGAGATTCCACCATGCGCATGATACAAAACCGGATGCGCGCCATGCTGGGCGGCAATCAATCCGCTGCCGGCGGAATCAACTCGCTATCCGAGCTGGGTATCAGCTTTCAGAAGGATGGCACACTGGCGCTGGATAACAACAAACTGAGCGCCGTGCTGGCTGATCCGGACAAGAATATTGCGGCGTTTTTCACCACACAGGAAGGAGATGGCACAACCTCTGTCGAAGGTTTCGCTTCCCGATTGAGTGAGCTGATCGATGGCATGACCCGCAGCGATGGCCTGATCAGCAGCCGCATGGATGGCATCAACAGTACGATCAAAGGAATCGGCAAACAGCGTGAAGCGTTGGAATTCCGGCTGGAAAGTGTGGAAAAACGCCTGCGCGCGCAGTTCACCGCGCTGGATACGATGATTGCCAGCATGAACCAGACCAGTAACTATTTGCAGCAACAACTGGCGAATCTGCCAAAGATCGGTGAATAAATAGCCGATAGCGTAACTGCACACTCATTTCTGAAAAGGAGAACTCATGTTTACTGAATCCCCCAGCCGCGCGATCAGCAGTTATCAGCGAGTGGGCGTCGAATCCGGCGTGGTATCCGCCGATCCGCACAAGCTGATCCTGATGCTGTTCGAAGGTGCGCGCCAGGCATTGGACTGCAGCCTGCTGTATATACAGCAGAACAGGATTGCCGCCAAAGGGGAAATGATTTCCAAAGCGATCATGATCATCGACCATGGCCTCAAAGCCAGTCTCGACAAAACAGCCGGCGGAGAACTGGCCAACCGGCTGGAACAGCTGTATGACTACATGACCGCCCGGCTGCTTACGGCCAATCTGCAGAACGATGCCGTGATCATCGAGGAAATCAACTGCCTGCTGGGCGAGCTGCATGAAGCGTGGGCATCGATTGGAAATCAGCCTGCCGGAAAAACAGATGTACAGACAGCAGCCAGAAATACGATCGAGGATACGGCCGGTACAGGTGCAATGGCATGAAGCCCGACACCTCATCCGGATACTCACCCGAAGACAATAAAAACGGTATGCAGATCATCGCTACGTATGAAGCCATACTGGCAATCACTGACCAGATGCTACAAGCGGCAAAAAACAGCGACTGGGACAAGCTGGTGGCATTGGAACAGGATTGTAAACGCCTGACCACCTGGCTGATGGAACAGCACACTTACGAGCAGCTGAGTGAAGAACAGAAGAAAAAAAAGATCAGCCTCATCCACGACATACTGGAATATGATGCCGAAATCCGTGCCATTACCGAACCCTGGATGGTACAACTGCAAAACAAACTGACCAGCTACGGCCACAAACGAAAACTGGGACAGACTTATCAGACTGATTCGTAACCGAATCACCACGTTTCGCAACACAGCGCTTATTGCTGTCACTCTATGCTTGGACACTCATCTGGAATAAACGTATTTTAGTCGAGGAGGAGAAGGGATAAAGGCCGGTTCCGTCTTTGACTATTGAGGCTGTTCCAATGTGGATCGCCCTTTTCCAGTCTGACCATGAAGCTGGACAGTTCATCGCGAGCCCCCGTGGCCGTAGCGATTCAGAAGAGTTGCGCGGTGTCCCGGCACGAATATCATTAAGCGGAAATTTAACCAGCGGGCGGCACGCTGGTTGAGGCGTTACCCTGATTTGCGTGCACAATATCTGAAAACGCTGCAAATTCTCCAAGCTAATCCCTATCACCCTTCCCTGCGATTACATGTATCAAGCGGCAAACTTCAGGGGATATATGCAATTTCAATTAATCTTTCTTATCGGATTACGCTGGAATTCCTGATCGAGGATAAGCAAATTATCCCGATCAATATTGGAAGCCACGATGTTGTTTATTAACTTGCGAATGAGATGGCCCGGTAATTTCCGGGAGATCTGAATCATTCTTTTGTTAAAGGTTTGAACAAATAGATAAGCGGTTAGAATCGTTAGCCACTCGATCGATCGCTTTATGGTCAGCTTATTTGCCGCCACGCTGATGGTAAGGAGACTGGTTGTGGCCGCTATCCGGTTTTTACCCTGATCCTGAAACGCCTGGCGACGTTCACAAAAACAGCAATAGCAGTGCGGTTGGTTATATCGGCAATCGAGCGGCTAAGAAACCTCTGCAAAACATTGCCATCACTGCGTTTTTCAGAAGTTCCCTAACTGCTGCCTATTTCATGAACCGCTTGACAGTATCCAGCAGCAGTTCATTTTCAGGATGTTCTTCCAGCGCCGACTGCCAGATTTTTTCGGCATCTTCCTTTGCACCGTTCATCCAGAGCAATTCACCGTAGTGTGCTGCAATTTCAGGATCGGAGCGAGTGTCAAAGGCAAGCTTCAGGTAATTGACCCCTTTTTTCAGATCACCCATACGGTAGTAAACCCAACCAAGGCTATCCATGATGTAGGGATCATCGGGAGAAAGTTCGATAGCTTTCTGGATCAGTGCCAATGCTTCCGGCAGTTGCAGGCCACGCTCAGCCAGGCTGTAGCCCAACGCATTATAGGCATGGGCGTTATCCGGCCTCAACTCGATCAGTTTGCGCAAATCCCGTTCCAGTACATCCAGCTTGCCGATCTTGTCAGCCATCAATGCCCGGTCATACAACAGCTCGACCTGATCCGGATACTTTCTGAGATAAGCATCCAGCAGATCATACGCGCCACGAAACTCGCCACTATCCCGCAGCAGCTGTGCTTCAGAAATCAGCAACTGTGTACGCTGCTGTTCATTTTCAACCTGAACGGTTTTCAGATATTTTCTGGCAGCGGCTATTCCATCCCGCTTTGCCAGCAAGAAAGCATAGCGCACCCGGGCAGCAATATAACGTTCCCCACCCGTCACCCTGAGGTAGGCATCCATTGCTTCAGCATTGTGCTGTGCAATTTCATGGATACGCCCCAGATTGAAATGAATCGTGTTGGTATCCTCAAACCCGAGTTGCAGGGCACGTTTGAAATACTTTTCTGCACTCCCCAGGTCATCCAGCTCGGCAGATAAAAGGCCGATCGCCAGCGCAATATCAGGGTTGGAGGGGTTTACCTGCTCCAGTTTCTGGAATTGCTCACGCCCCCGGTCAAATTCTCTCTCCTCCATGAGCATGCGGATATAGGCAATCCGGATATCATTGGCTCTGGGAAAACGGTCGAGATACTGATTGTAAAAAGACAATGCCTTGTCTTTATCAATCTTTTGCAGAATCTGCCCCTGATGCACGGCGGCCATTTCCCATTCCGGCCGTAATTCGAGCGCCTGATTCATGGCTTTTGCCGCAAGTTTGAATTCATTGGCAGACCATGCAGCCTGGGATACAGCAAAATGGGCTTCCGGTAAATCAGGGTAGGATGCCGCAAGCTGCTGCACCAGTTTCAGCACGGCTTCTCTGTCTGAATGATGAGACAGGAGTTTATTGATCTGCATGAACGCTTTATCGACGGTTTCCGGCTCCAGCCTCAACAGCTGTTCAACGTGGGGGCGGACATTATCGAGCTGACCGTTCGCAACGAACAGCGCTACTGCCGCCTGACGCGCATGCATGGAATCAGGCTCCAGTGCTACCCATAAATCGATGGCTTCTTTTGCCTCCCCGAAATGACGCGTCCGCAGTGCGATATCAGTCGCATGTTCTGCGATCCTCGGGTTACGTGTTTCTCTTGCCAGCCGGATGAAACTTTCCACTGCAACGTCTGGCATATTTCGCTGCATGGCCGTTTCTCCCATCAGAAAATCAAAGAGGGAATCGGCAGTCAGTTCCGTGGCAGGTGCTGCACCGGCGGAAGCTGCGGAACCATGAGCAATGGCACCCCCCGTTCTGGGAAGCTGGGTACATCCCGCCATGCTCAGTAATAATGCTAACTGTATCGTCAAAATAACTTTCATTTCGTATGGCCTTCGGCAACCTTTTATCTGTACTGAGACTTCCAAACAACAAATCCGGTTCTCGTATTAGTTATTAATTACGGCATATCCGCTGATTTCAAGATATTTCACTCAAGTAAGTCCGGAAAAACCTCTGCACTCATTCGCTATTCTTTCCTCTTTCCAGATTTTCTTTAAAACGCATCATTGCCGGTTGGCGGAGATAGATTCGGAGCAGGCTGGTTTTGTGGAAGCGGATTAAATCCAGTACCCGGCAATCCCTGCATCGGCGTATCGCCCTGCATGTTTCCCTGACCTTCCGCCTGCTGTTTTTCCTGCCCTCCTGCAGTACTGGCAGCATGGACAAATTTCCAACCCTGGTAATTCCCGGCCTTTTCAAAAGCAATGTAATCTGCCGAGAAATTGGCACGCTTGCTCGGCACGCCGGTCGCAAGACTGTAGACACCGGTAATCCCTCCGTCCTGCTGCCTGACCAGCCCCCAGTTATAGCTGTTCGTCATCGGATCGGGGTAAATTCTTCTGAGATGCCGTTTCGTCACCAGAGAACGCTCATCCTTGAGCAACTGTTCAAGAGATGCCGGGTAGCGGCTGGCGCCCGCCTCCCCCGCTCTTCCCGTCACTTGAGAATCGTTATAGTAGGACTCGATCGCCCGCCGGAACTGGTCACCCGCGAACAGCAGTTCCAGCTCCTTTTCCCGTTTGACTTCCGTCTGCCAGATCAACCCGGCGGCAGCCAGCATCACGCCCGCAAGCATAACAGCAAACAGCATCCAGATATAAATATATCCCCGTTCTTGCCGGCATGACATCGTCACCATTTCTCATAAAACGTCCCGTCCAGCGCCTGCCGGTCGGAAGTCGTATGCACATCGAACACACCTTCTATTTCAGGATCGGGGGGCGGAATTTCCACCCAGACGTTTTCCTCGGTAATCGGATCGACAGGTATCGCGCGAATATAACGATCCTCGACCAATTGATGCAGATCGGTCGGATATTTGCCAGTATCAGCAAAATATTTGTCGATCGCGTCGCGCAGAATACTGAGATTTTGCTTGAGTACCGTTTCCTTCGCCCGGTCGACAGAATTGAAGTAGCGTGGCGTCACAATCGTGAGGAGGATAGCAATAACGACCATCACCACCAGTAATTCGATCAACGTGAACCCCCGTTCACGCCCATGGCCACCGGGCCGCTTCAATCGGTTTAATACCGATTGAGTCACAGTCTGATCAACAAGCTTTACCATTGATTGTAAGGAATTCCGTTCAACCCCGCTTTTTCGGAAAGGGAATAGACATCGTAAATGTCATCTCCCTCCTCCGGACTGTCGGGGGGGCTGGCATAACTGCGTTTTCCCCAAGTTTCAGCAGCAGGTACCTCAGTATCCGGAAACATCGGATCGCGCGGCAAACGGCGCATGAAAAAGATTTTCTTGCTGTCAGGGTCTTTTACGTCGTCCATGCCCGTATCCAGATCTTCCAGCCGATGAGGATAACCGGTTTCATCAGCCTTTTTCTCGACTAATCCCTCATCCGCCGCCTGCTTATAGGCATCGATCGCCGTGCGGATCTGGCGCAGCGCTATACGCAATTCTCGCTCCTTTTCACGTTTGACGACCATTTCACCTAATGGCATCGCCGCGGAAGCCAGGATTCCCATGATTGCCACTACGATCATCAGCTCGATCAGGGTGAATCCGCGGCAAGATGCTGTCTGCAACATATCCGTTCAGAAAAGACGAAGAAATGCCATCACTGAATCCTGATACTCGCTGCCGGTGGCAGATTCACTTCAACCGGCTGCCCCGTTTCATCCCGCACCTGCAGATTTTGTAAAGCAATTTCAGTTGAAGTTGCATTTGTGCTGATCACTTTGAAACGCAGCACTGCTGTCATTCCGGTGGATTGATCCCGGCCGAGCTTCAAGCTGCGCATTCCGGATTTTTCCCCGCCATCCACCAGTTCCAAAGTATCCGGGTCATAGGTCAGGTTCAATTCGCCGGATAGCATGGGATCCTGGGTCACCAGCCTGACAGTAGCGGTAAATTCCCGGCCTCCCGCCACACTTTCCGGCACACGCAACGTCAATGAGGGAGAAGCCCCTCTTGCCTGTGTAACCGCTTCCTCAAACAGATCGGGTGCCGCTCCGAGTAACCCGGCAGATCGTGCCCGTCCTAATGACATATATCCTCCGTCTGGCGCACTGTTCGAGGATTCCATTGCCAGTGAATGCGGTGCCGTTTTCCGTATGGTTACAGGCAGTTTCCCGGCGGCGCTGGCCGTACCGGAATAAAACTCGCTTTCAAAGTGGTTGGGCTGAATAACATTGCGGACGATATGCGGTGTAATCAGCAGAATTATTTCGGTTTTGTTATGTTTTCTGACCTGCTTGGAGAAAATATCACCCAGTACCGGTATATCGGTCAATCCGGCGATACCCGATCTTACTCTGCTCAGATCATCCTGAATCAGTCCGGCCAGCACCTGTGTCTCTCCGTCCCGCAGCTCCAGAACCGTTTCCGCTGTACGTGTGCCGATGACGATGGCCGTAGCTGCATTGTCTCCGCCTCCGGATCTTTTTTCACCGAGATTACTGCTGACTTCCAGCAACGCTTTCAATGTGACCTCATTGTTGGTTCTGACCACCGGTTCGACTTCGAATTTCAGCCCGACATCGATATAAGTCGCTGAAGCGGCTGATCCGACATTAGCTGTATTCGTGACCGTGAACACCGGCTCCTTGTTACCGATATGGATTTTTGCCTTCTCCCGGCTTTTGACACGAATGCGGGGGTTGGCCAGCACATCCGCATTGGTCAGGGTTCTGCCGAAATCGATTCTGGCCTGATTATTGATAGTAAAACTCCGCAACCCTTCGAACCCGGTATTCTTGATCATACTCATTTTAACCACGGAATCCGCCGCTGCCTGGGCAGGGGTACCTATGCCGGGAACGGCACTGAATGTCACCGAAGTAGGCATATTCGGCCCCAGATCGAGCGTACTGTCGCGCTTCACCTCCAGCACCACCACATCCAGCATTACTTCCGGATCAGGAAAATCGTTGATAGCAACCAGACGTTCCACCAGCCGGATCATTGCCAGCGTATCCCGTATCACGAACAGATTGAGTTTCTCGTTGACGTAGATATCACGTGCCTTGACCAGCCCGCGAATCATGGCCACCATTTGTTTGACATCGGTATTGGCGATGTGAAAGCTGCGCACGACCAGCTCCTGATAATCCTTCTGCTTGGCCGGTGTATCCGGGTAAATCAGCAGCGTGTTGCTGTTGAGTACCTTGTAAGCGAGCTGATTGGTCAGAAGCAGCAGTTTCAGCACATCTTCGATCGAATTGTCACGAACGAAGATCGAAGCCGTTGCTTCCTGCTGGACATTACGGTCGAATACGAAATTGATGCCGGCCGTGCGCGAGATCAGCTCAAACATGGTTTTCATCGGTGTATCACGGAACTCCATGGTGATCGGCTTACTGAATTCGGTTATCAGAGACAATTCAGACATCTCGGCCCGTGCAATCCGTTCACTGAGCGCCTTGATCAGTTGTCTCGCTTCAGATTGCATCGGATTGTCGGCCAGCACTCCCCTTACGATTTTTTCTGCTCCGTCCACATCACCATGCGCAAGTGCCTCTTTTGCCTGATTGACCAGAACGATATGGCGGCGCTCCAGATCAACCGCATTCAATCCTTCCCGGGCACGTTCACTATTGGCCCTGATATTCAGTACACGCTGATAATTCTGCTCGGCCTGATCCAGATTGCCAGCCAGCCGGGCGTTATCCGCCTCGAACAGAATCTGGCCGATGATGGTGTCACGTTCTCTGGCAAGGGTCGCACCGACTTCCCTGTCATCCGGTTCCTCACGAGCGGCCTGTTCCAGCTTGCCCAGACCCTCCTCCAGCCGCCCCTCTGCAATCAACCGTTTTCCTTCCAGAAAAGATGGATTTCGCGTCGTATGCATCGCACAACCGGTGATCAATGCGAGCAGCAGCAATATCAAGATTCTTTTTGTTGTATTCATCCCCACTTTTCCAGATATTTAAGGAACCTCTGATCAAGTCCCAATAGCTACGACCTTTGTCGCGCTTCTTGCGATCATCACGATTTTGCCTGCAATGCGGTTCATGGAAGACTTAATCAAAGATTCCCTGATCGATAGTCAATGTCTGTCTGATACCCAGCGGAAGATAAGTCAGTTCGATCGTATCTTCCCGGATCCGGTCGATCCGGTATTCAGTGCCGATCCGCTCCCCCGCACCGGCAACATAATTCTGGTCTGCCTGAGCAAGAAAGACCCGGATCTTTCCCTCGGAAACGACCCGACCCAGATATTCGAACTGCAATGGTGGCGCGGATGGCCGCCTTATCACTTCTTCCTTCCGAGGCTGGAAGATCTGCGGGTTAAAATCAGTAGATGCAGTACGTTTGGGCTCCCAGGACGTCACAGCGAATATATCGTCCGCCTTGGTACTGAATTTCCGTTTTCCCAGCTGATCGACCGGTAATGTTTCGTGTGCTTGCCGTATTTGTCGGGTTTGTCCGGCAATACGTCTGTCAGTGGAAATATCCACTGCCGGCTGCACCACATCATCCACAGACAACTCGGCCCCCTCATCGACCAGCAACGCAGCCAGTACGGTAGCTGCCAGAGCACCCCAGAGAATCAGTTTCCGGTAAAGTGTGCCGGCCATGTCAGATTCTGCTGAAAATTCGGCAATGAGACAGGTTGGAGAACACGGCCGCCAGGACTGCCAGAAGTGATTTGGATAACGAAGATAAATGCTTAGTAGTCATTCAGATAAAGGTGCATGTTCAGGCGCGCATCCACTCTGCCGGCCTGTATGGTTTCGCGCCTGATGATGATATCAGCCAGCGCGAGTGCCGGCACGGCCTGCAATGCGTTTGCAATGAATGCGCGAATCTGGGGGTAGGTCCCGCGCAACGGCAATTGAATCTCATAGCGTACCAGTTTCGATTCTTTTTCCACCTTCAGCCGGTAATCACTGCTATTCAGCTCCACACCACTGTCTTTGGCGATTCTATCGAGTTCACTGATCCAGTAAGGAGAAGAATCACTGCGCGGAAGGAAATCATAAAAAACCTGCAATGCCTGATTATTGCTCAGCTTTGTCTGCCCGGCAGAATCAGGCTGTGCCTGCTGCATTGCCTGTACTTTGCTTTTCAGCCCTTTCAGGCGCTCCTTCTGGGGCATGACTGCCGCTATAAAAAATACCAGCGTCAGCACGAGCAATCCCGCCCCTGCCCTGCCGGCAACTCCCAGACGAGTAATCTGCCAGCGCACCCTGACCAGCCAGGTTCCTAAAGCGACTCGTGCCACGTTGCAATGATTGAAAAAACAATAGGACGGCGTGGATGATCCTGCCGGGCTTTATAGCTGGCCAAATGCGCATTTTTCAGTACCGGCTCCAGCTCGAGTGCTTGGACATACTCCACCAGAGCGGCAAGATCTCGCGCTTCACCCGTAATACGGATGGTCTGACCGGAAACACTGGGCTGCAGCGACAGCAGTGCAATCTGCTCGCTGGCAGCCAGTTCCAGCGCATCGAACAACGCTTCCCAGGGTAGATTGAGCTGGCGCAGAATATCATCCACCTGTTTAAGCTCCTGCTGTGTGGCTTTATTGATGCGCGCCATTGGCGTTCGGGGCTGCCTGGTGTGTTTCTGCTGCTGAACGATGCGTGCCTCGCGTGCTTCCCAGTACGTAATTTTCGACATGGTCTGCTTGAGCGTATACATCACTGCAAGCAGCAGCACCATTCCCAGAAACAGCAGCAGATAATCCACCAGTGGAATCTGCTGCCTGCGGTAGGGGAAATTCAGTTTCAGACTACGCATGATTCTGGCTGTCATCCATTCCTGTTACCCCGGGAAAATACGAAGGTGCGGGATGTTTTTCATCTGGCAGGCGTACGAACTGCCAGCGGAGATCATGCACCGGTAACTGTCCGGTCAATTCGGGAGCGAACACATACACCCGCTCTACCGACTGATCCGGGCTGAGAATGATCGACTCCTGCTCCAGTGCTGCCAACAGTTCTTCCTGCAGATTCTCCACGACTCTCTGGTTGCGTGCACAACGCCAGGCACCCTCGGACAGCACAACCAGGCAGAACCGCCCTGTTTCCACCAGAACGAACCATACCCGCTTTTCAACCAGCCGCTTCGACCAGTGATCCAGCGCCGCAGCAAGATAAGGTTCTATGCACGCAAACCGGGTATCGTATTGCCGGGCAAGCATTACCAGCTCTGACTGCAAATCGCGTGCGATGGCCGCACACAATGCGCCGCCATAAGGATCCCAGGTACTCAGGCTGAGTTCCCAGTCATCGATGCGTTCACCGTAAATTTCGCGCATCTGGAAACCGGCATAAGCCATCAATTCATCCGGATTCCCCAGGGAAGGCTGCGGTGCAATGACACCATAGCGAACGAAGTGATTGGATAGCGTGATATGCAACTCGCTACCCCACCTGAAACGATCATCCATCTGTCCGATCATCTGTTCCAGCAATCGCAGAGGCGCTTTCCACTGTCGTCTTGAATCATTTTCCTGAACACACACGCCCGATTGCCTGAACTGCTGCACAGGCCTGATACCGCGTGCAATCCCCGTCAGATCCACCCGATCCGGAGCCAGAAAAATCTGAATCCGATTACGCCACGACAGTGACACGATTGGCCTCCTGTAAGCTGGTCTGTCCGGTTTTAACCATATCCAGCGCCGCTTCACGCAAGAAACGGGTACCGTTGAGCCGGGCTGCCTCTTTGATGCGGCGAATTGGCGCCTGCGCAATGATCAGCTCACGAATTTCATCATTCAGCAGCAAGATCTCGGCAATTGCGCTGCGCCCGCGATAACCGCTGCCTCGGCAATGGCCACACCCTTTGGCAGAACGAAAATCAAACTGCTCTGCCTGTTCCGGGGAAATCCCCGAATCTGCGATCATCTGCTGATCCGGCTGTTCTGCAACCATGCAGTTCGGGCACAGCAGTCGCACCAGCCGCTGCGCCACGATACCGTTCAGCGCCGAAACAAAACTGTAAGGGTCAACACCCATGTGTGCAAACCGGCCAATCACGTCAAACACGTTGTTGGCATGAACCGTGGTAAAGACCAGATGCCCCGTAAGCGCAGCCTGAATTGCAATCTGTGCCGTTTCGGCATCGCGGATTTCACCCACCATGATTTTGTCAGGATCGTGCCGCAGAATCGAACGCAATCCGCGGGCGAAAGTCAGCCCCTTTTTCTCGTTGACTGGTATCTGCAATACACCAGGCAACTGATATTCGATCGGATCTTCGATCGTAATGATTTTGTCATGACCGTGGTTGACTTCCGAAATGGCGGCATACAGCGAAGTCGTCTTGCCGCTGCCGGTCGGCCCGGTCACCAGCAGCATGCCATACGGCTCCGCGCTAAGCCGGCGTACGCTGGCAATGGAAGTTGCGTTGAATCCCAATTGGTTCAGCGTCAATCCTTCGACATGATCGGTCAGCGCCTGACGATCCAGGATCCGCAACACGGCATCTTCACCGAAAATACTCGGCATGACCGATACCCGGAAATCGATTTCCCTTCCCTGGATAGAAACTTTGAAACGGCCATCCTGCGGAATGCGGCGCTCGGCAATATCCAGATCCGACATGACCTTGATCCGGGAAATCACCTGCTCGGCCAGATTTGCCTCCTGCATGGTGCCTATGCTGGTCAGCACGCCATCGATCCGATATTTGATGGACAGTGCACCCGGCGTGGTCTCCAGATGAATGTCGCTTGCCTGCGATTTATGCGCATCGTACAGGGTTGAATGAACCAGACGCACCACCTGACTGGTCCCTTCGTGAATCGTTTTGAGTGATAACTCCTCGATACCACTCTGGATCAGATTTTCCTGAACAGAAGACAGCACATTGTCCATCGCACGCATGGTCTGTTCCTGTTGCACGAAAAAGGCAGCCAGATCCGCCGGATGCACCAGATGCCACAATGCATCCACCGGCACATATTCCTCCACCCAGTCGCGCAGGCCCGTCCGGAAAGGATCACTCACCGCCAGCAGATACGACTGATCCTGTTTCTGCAGCAACATGCATTCACGTTTGGCAGCCAGTGCAAAAGGCAGTCTGTCAAAAGCCGGATGCAACGCATGCAAATCATCCATGGTCAGTACCGGCATGCGCAGCACTTCCCCCAGTACGGCCACCAGTTCATCTGGCGTGCCCTGATAAGTTTCTTCCAGTACTCTGATCAGTGAGGTGCTGCGAGCGAGGGCCTGTTCACGCGCCTGGCTGAGCATAGCCGGATCGATCGCCGGTTTATCCGGCAGGGCGACGTTGATCTGCATCAGTTGATACTCCCCGCCAGTTCGAAAATCGGCAGGTACATGAGAATGATGATGCCGCCGATGATGGTTCCGATCACTGCCATCAACAATGGCTCGATCAGTTTGGTCATCCATTCGACCCAGCGTCCGATTTCCTCATCATGAAAATTACCGATGCGCTCCATCATGTCGCCCATCATCCCGGTACGCTCACCTACGCGCAGCATACGACTTCCCACTGCAGTAGTCAGCTCTGCGCTCTGCATTGCACTGGAAATAGCCTTGCCTTCACGAATGAGTGCAGCCGCTGTTTTCACCCGTGGACGAAAATGCGGCTGCAACAGGTCGCTGACCATTTCCAGCGCCTGTGTCACGGGAATCCCGCCGCGCAGCAGCATTCCCAGCGTTTTGTAAAAACGGGCAAGCTGATAGATCCGCATCCTCTCGCCGATTGTTGGAATGCGCCATATCGCACGCAATAGATGAGCCCGGATCTGCGGCCGGGAAAGTGTATAGAGCGCTGCTGTCAGAAAAAGCGTTGCCATTCCTGCCAGCATCCAGCCATTCTTCTGCACCAGGTGCCCCCACTCGATCAGCAGCATGGACATCCAGGGCAGATCCGTACCCATATCTTCATAAATGGCGCTGAATTTAGGAACGACGAACACCAGCAGAAAGATGGCTACCAAGCCCCCCAGCACCAGCAGCAGAACCGGATAGATGGATGCCCCCACCAGCTTTTTGCGCACCAGATCCATCTGCGACTGATAGACGAGATAACGTGACAGTGCCTCGCCCAGATCTCCCGTCTGTTCGCTGGCACGAATGGTGGCGACATACAGTGACGGAAATACCTGCGGATAGAATTCCAGCGCCCGCGAAAATGTTACTCCTTCACGCAAGCGCGCCAGTATCTGCTGGAGTAATTCGCGTGTCACATTATCTTCTTCCTTCTCGACCAGTGTTTCGATACCCTCTACCAGACTCAAGCCGGCTGTCAGCAAGGCAAGCAGTTCCTGGGAAAAATCAGACAGCGGAAAACGGGAACCCGATCTGGGCAGAAAACCGGAAAAATTCCGCCGTATACTCAGGATCACCCCCCCTTGAGCACTGATCCGGTTGCGTACCTCGGCTTCACTGGCTGCATCGAGTTCGAGCAGTACAGCGCCTTTTCCGGCCAGCAAGGTTCTTACCGTGTAACGCATCAGCGGTATCGAATACGGTTACCAGTTGGTGATATCCGCATCCTCACCATTCCCTCCAGGCTGGCCATCCTTGCCGAATGAGAACAAATCAAAATCGTTCTGCGCACCCGGATATTTGTACTGATAGGGTCTGCCCCACGGATCGGCCGGCAGACGCTTGCTCAAATAAGGCCCCTGCCATCTCGGCTCATTGGCAGGGGCGGTGAGCAATGCATTCAGCCCCTGCTCGGTCGTGGGATAAGTTCCGACATCCAGCCGGTACTGATGCAGTGCCTTTTCCAGGGAATCTATCTGGGCCTGCGCCATTTTGACTTCGGATTTGCCCACTTGTGAAAAATACTTGGGCCCGACATAAGCCGCCAGCAAACCAATGATGACCATGACGACCAATAACTCGAGCAAAGTGAACCCGCGTTCATAAACCATACACGGCCGGATATTTGACGCATACTTCATATTTAGGCGATCCTTGAATTTAGATTTTTCCGGAAAACTCCCGGGAAAAGTGCAGACGAGCAAGAGGAATATGATCTGGAAACCGGGGATATGACCAGTTCGGCAGGTTTGTTGGCATGCAGGCAGAAGATCGTCTGTTACAGAGCGATGACATACGCACCATACATTGCCTTTGCAACTCGTTCCCATCCCCATATCATCGGTGGCCCGAAATGGAAGGAGAACTACTCCCCACCACGGCCAAGTTTTGACATATTTCAACCCCGGTATAGTAGAGTTGCGTTCCATCCCGGTCAAGCGGGAAAATATGACATCTATTTCCGGGATTGAGCCCTGTTCACCGCCCGGTAACTTGAAACAGGTGTGCACATCCTGATCAACCTGAAAGATTCTGCAGATGAAGTTGAAGTTTACGAAAATGCATGGATTGGGTAACGATTTCATCGTGATCGATGCGATCAATCAGTCCGTTTCCCTCGATCCTGCCACGATCCGCCGGTGGGCAGATCGTCATTTCGGTATCGGATTCGATCAATTGCTGGTGGTGGAAAAACCCGGAGAAAGCGGGGATTTCCGTTATCGCATCTTCAATGCCGATGGTGGAGAAGTGGAACAATGCGGTAACGGTGCCCGCTGCTTCGCCCGCTTCGTACGTGATCATGACCTGACCCGTAAAAACACTATCCGTGTCGAAACCGCATGCGGCATCATCATGCCAACTGTAGAGGAGAATGGTGAAGTCTCGGTCGATATGGGTATTCCCCGATTCGATCCGGCCCGGATTCCTTTCATCGCGCAGGAACATGCCCTCACCTACCCGTTGAATGTCAATGACCGGGAAATCGAGATTTCTGTCGTCTCGATGGGTAACCCGCATGCCGTACAAATTGTGCCTGACATTGATCTGGCACCCGTCACGAGCGAAGGACCTGCAATCGAATCACACCCGCTTTTTCCCGAGAAAGTGAATGCCGGTTACATGCAGATCGTGGATCGCACCCATATCCGGTTACGTGTTTTCGAGCGCGGAACCGGCGAAACACTGGCTTGCGGAACCGGCGCCTGCGCCGCGGCCGTCAGCGGTATTTCTCGCGGGCTGCTGGATTCCGAAGTACAGGTGGCCATGCGTGGCGGCAATCTTCGTATCCGCTGGGAGGGAGAAGATCAGCCGGTCTGGATGACCGGGCCGGCCATTTCGGTATTTGAGGGTACGATTGATCTGTAAACACCATACAAACATGACAGACAACCGGGAGGATCATCATGAGCGGATGCCTATCCGATTGATTTTGCGGTGTCACTGCCAACCCGCCCGCCCTTTTCCAGCCCGGATCAACTCACCTGTCCCATCATGCGCACACTGATCACCTATATCATGGTTTTTCCGAAGCGCAGCGCATTCGTACTGGTTGCGCTGCTGCTGGCCGGCATTGCCGAAGCACTCAGCCTGACTGCGCTGCTTCCCCTGTTATCCATCGCAGTAGGTGAATCGATCGATTCCAGCATGGGCAAACTGGTGGTCGATACACTGCATCAGGTCGGATTGTCGCCCACACTGGAAATCATTCTGCTGGTCATCGTCGGCGGCATGTTTCTCAAAGGTGCGATTCTGTTGCTGACCAACCAGCAGGTGGGCCATACGGTTGCGCATGTCGCCACTGCGCTGCGGCTGGATCTGATCAAGGCGCTGCTTGCCAGCCGGTGGCAATACTATCTGCGCCAGCCTGCCGGTGCGCTGGCAAATTCAATTGCCACCGAGGCTTATCGTGCCGCCATGGGTTTTGAACATAGTGTCAATGTGCTGGCACTGGCAATCGAAGCACTGGTATACAGCATCGTAGCCCTGTTCATTTCGTGGGAAGCCACGCTGGCGTCACTGTTGATCGGCACTATCCTGTTTGTGGTACTTAATCGCCTGGTCAGGGCAGCCAAACGCGCTGGTAACAAACAAACCCATTTACTGCGCCATCTGCTGACGTACCTGTCCGATGTACTCGGCTCGGTCAAATCCCTGAAAGCCATGGCGCGTGATAACGTGGCCGATGCCATACTGCACGAACAGACCCGGATGCTGGAAAAAGCGACACGCAAGGAAGTCACCAACCGGGCAGCCCTGCTTGCCCTGCAGGAGCCTATCCTGGCAGCCCTGACAGCAAGCGGCCTGTATCTGGCACTGGTGGTCTGGAAACTGTCATTGCCGGAAGTCATGGTCATGGTCTTTCTACTGACCCGGATTCTGGGATTGCTGAATAAAACGCAGCGCCGTTATCAGCAGCTCGTGGCCCAGGAAAGTGCCTACTGGGCCTTGCGCAATGCAGCTGAAGAAGCGCGCATGGAGGCAGAAAGATCGACTGGTACGCTGGTACCGACTCTGGAACAGGGGTTGAACCTGCGCCACATCGTTTTCGGTTATGAACGAAAAACGATTTTTAGCGATTTGAATCTTGAAATTCCGGTTCACTCGTTCACCGCGCTCATCGGTTCCTCAGGTGCCGGCAAAAGTACACTGCTCGATTTACTCTGCGGGCTGGCCGAACCGAAATCCGGTGAAATCCTGATCGACGGAATATCTCTGCATCATATCGATCTGCGCCGCTGGCGGCACATGATTGGCTACGTTTCTCAGGATACCGTGCTGCTGCACGATACCATCCTGAACAATATTCTTGTGGGTGAGCCTGCGATCAGCATCGAAGATGCGGAACGCGCACTCAGACAAGCCGGCGCATGGGATTTTGTCAGTTCATTCCCCGACGGAATCCATACTGTCGTTGGCGAGCGGGGCGGCATGCTTTCAGGAGGACAACGGCAACGCATCGCCATTGCCAGGGCATTGGCTCACCAGCCGAAGCTGTTACTGCTCGATGAACCTACCAGTGCGCTGGATCCGGAAAGTGAACGCATCATCTGTGCAACGCTGCAGAATCTGGCAAAGGAATTCACGATCATCGCCGTTTCCCATCAACCCGCCGTCATCAACGCGGCAAGCCAGGTATTCATCGTTTCCAATGGCAAAGCAGAGTTACTGTCCGATGCTGCTGCCCACCTGCCTGATATTACAGGTGCGAAAGAAGGGAACTGATCCGCTCGACTCGTGCAGCATATACCTGGCGGTTGATTCGCATAGGCAGATCGGCTTTACCGGCGTGTGACTGGTTGAGCTGCATGGCAATGGCACCTGCATCCACGTCAACCGCAACCTGTAATGCCCTGCTCAAATGTTCCTTCTGGGGATAGGGTTTGTCTGCGAAACCCGGTCGCCCGTGAAAATCGCTGGCACACACCTGCAGAAAGGCCTGGAAACGAGCTTTCTTGCGATAGGCATCCGTTGCCTGCAACATGTCGGCAATGGTTGCGGGGCGTAATTCCAGCGCCCGGTGAACATCGCCGTGAAAACGCGCTACCAGCAGCGCCAGATCCCTGGATTCTCCGGGAACCCGAATACGTTCGCACAACCCCATGACCAGTTCCACACTGCGCGCTTCATGGCCAATATGGCGTGGCCACTCATCAGGAGAGGTCGTTCCTTTTCCCAGATCATGAGTCAACCCGGCAAAACGCACTTCGAGGGAATACTGTTTTAAAGCAGCATAGTCGATGACCATCATGACGTGAATACCGGTATCAATTTCGGGATGGGCGTGCGCAGGCTGCGGCACACCGAACAAAGCATCCACTTCGGGCAGAATGCGGGCAAGCGCACCACACTCCCGCAAAACGTAAAACATGCGTGAAGGATGAGATTCCATCAACCCGTGAGCTATTTCCTGCCAGACTCTCTCCGGCACCAGTGCCTCTGTCTCACCGGTATGAACGATCTCTTTCATCAGTTCGAGCGTTTCCGGTGCAATCTGAAAACCGAAGCGTGCCGCAAATCGTGCAACCCGTAACACTCTCACGGGATCTTCGACAAACGCCGGACCGATATGGCGCAGAATGCCCGCCTGCAGATCCGCAATTCCTCCGAACGGATCGACGATATCGCCTGCCTCATCTCTGGCCATGGCATTGATCGTCAGGTCGCGGCGCGCCAGATCCTCCTGCAGAGTCACACCGGGAGCCGCATAAACTTCAAACCCCTTGTAACCTCTGGCAATTTTCCGCTCGGTCCGCGCCAATGCGTACTGTTCATGTGTTTCAGGATGCAGAAATACCGGGAAATCCTTGCCCACCGGGCGGTAGCCCAGCCGCACCATCTCCTCAGGCGTGGCTCCCACCACGACGTAATCCTGATCCTTGACGGGCAACCCCAGTAGTTCATCACGTACGGAGCCCCCTACCCGATAAATCTTCATATCCAGGATCAGCGCTTCGGAGCAACCGTCCCGAGCCGCTGTTTTAGAGTCGGCTTATCTGGATGACCGAAATTATTGGCGTAATACATCGAATTACTCAGCACTACCTTGACGTAGTCACGTGTTTCGTTGAACGGAATGGTCTCGGCATAGATCGCCCCTTCCAGCGGCCGGATATCTCTCCATTGCCGTGCCCGCCCGGGCCCGGCGTTATAGGCAGCCGCTGCCAGTAAGGGCTGATCATCCAACTGACCCAATACATGCTTCAGATAGTAGGCGCCCAGCTGAAGATTGGTATTGATATCGGTCACCAGACTGGTATGAAAATCCTGTAAACCCAGTTTGCCGGCAACCCACTTGGCTGTCGCCGGCATCAGCTGCATCAGGCCGATTGCTCCGGCACTGGACTTGATATCCGAGATAAAGCGGCTTTCCTGCCGTATCAGTCCGTATACGAATGCCTCATCCAGCTGATGCTGCTGCAGAATCGTATGCATCTGTTCACGATAAGGCGCCAGATAACGCAAACTGAAGTCATGACGCGCAACGGTTTTGATGGCAGTATTGATTGCCCGGTCATAAATGCCATGGCGCTGAGCCACTCTGGCTGCTGCCAGCAGCTGTTCATCGCTGAAATGCTGTATCGTCCAGATCCATTCGCGATTTGCCTCTATCCGCTGATCGAGCCGATACAGCGCCAGCGCCCGGCGAATCCCCGGGTTCTGTTCCATGAGACGGATTTCTTCCGGCCTGACCTGATACTCGTCAGCTGGAACACTGAGCATCTCACCCAGTTCTTCCCGGGCCATCTGTCCGTAAAAACTGTGTTCACGGCTCAGGGAAACGAGCAACGTATTGGCTTCAGAATTCTTTCTGCTGACTTTCAATGCGCGTGCACGCCAGTAGCGCCAGACATCCTCCTGCTGCATTGCGGCAGACATCTGGCCGAGCGTGTCCAGCAACATTTTCCAGTTGCCTTCACGCAATGCTATCCGTGCTTTCCATGCCTGTTTGGTTTCAGATAACGGATAGACGTGTCTGCCCGCCGTAGCTTCCATGAACCAGTTCATGGCGCGCGAATCCTGTCTGATCGCTGCCCAGTAGGCGAGATTCCCGGTGAAATAAGACCGATCCGTTTCAGGAAACTGCTCGCGGATTTTATGCCAGCGGGCCAATGCCTGATTGGTCTCACTGCGCAACAGGCGCAACAGTGCAAACAATACGATTTCACGATCGGCACGCGACTGGACGGATACCGGCCGATCGAGGAAACGCCGGGCATCTTTGATCACGGCATTCAGTTTTTGTAAATCGAGAGCCTGATGGCGCGGGAGATATTTGTTTATGTTTCTGGCCACACTTGTATTGCCGGCTTCGAAGGCCAGCCTGATTCGGGTCCAGACATCCTCTACCGAGATGGCACCGATCCTGATCAGTGAATCGAATACGGTCACACAACTAGCCGGCATATCACGCCCGGTAAACCAGAGTGAACGAACCTCCCCGTTTGCAGTTTTATCTCCCGTGGCCAGCCGGTGTTGCAATGCATAACACTGCAGGCTCTCTTCCCGATTGACCAGCTTCGGATATTCCTCGGCAAACGTTGCCCACTGCTGGCGTTTGCCGAGAATCTGCAGCCAGTCCGCCCGCAGTCTGTCTGCTACGAAACTGCCGTCATGACGTGCCAGAAATGCTCTGACTGCCCCGGTCTCTGCGCTTGCCAGCGACAGGCGCAACCGGAAGTACTCGGCATAAGGCGACAGCACATGGTACTTCATACGTTCGGCGTATTCGGCAACACGTGCTGCATTACCCGCCCGGAATGCTTCGCGTATTTCCAGGTAATCCTCATCTCCCCCGGCAATAAGCAGCTGTGACCAGAACACCAGCAACACCCCGATAAGTATCTTACTCATGACTACCCGTCTATTCATACCATGATCAAAATCAAATCCGGCCGTACGGCTGACCGGTTCGTTCAGCAACCGGTTGCAACCAACCCGGCCCGCAGAGAAAACAACACATTCGGGTCACGATGAAAGGGGTTATCGTTCATTCTTTCCCGCCAGAGCAACTCATCAGGCAACATCACACAACCTGTCTGTGATCAGATCACCCCTTGCGCCAGCATTGCCTCGGCCACTTTCACAAATCCGGCAACATTGGCACCATCCACATAGTTGACCGTACCATCAGTCTTCTTACCGTATTCGGTGCAGGAATGATGAATGGCACGCATGATTTCCTGTAACCGCATATCGACTTCTCCGCTCGTCCAGGAAAGTCGCATGGCCTGCTGGCTCATTTCCAGACCCGAGGTAGCTACTCCACCTGCGTTGCTCGCCTTGCCGGGTGCAAACAGTACTTTCGCATGATGGAATCGTTCCACGGCACCTGCAGTGCATGGCATATTGGCACCCTCGGCCACACAATTCACACCATTTCTGATCAGTATTGCGGCGTCGTTCTCGTTCAGCTCATTCTGGGTCGCACAGGGCAAAGCGACATCCACCGGCACATGCCACGGTTTTTCTCCCGGAAGGAACTGTGCTTCCACCCGTTCAGCAAATTCATTGACGCGCCCGTAGAGACGATTCTTGACTTCGGCCAGAATCGCCAGTTTTTCTGGTGTAAACCCGGCTTCATCCACCACCGTACCACTCGAATCTGAAACCGTGACCACTTTGGCACCCAGCGACATGGCCTTGTCAATGGCAAACTGTGCCACGTTTCCGGAGCCGGATACGGATACCCGCATACCTTTCAATGAACAACCGGAATGATTCAGCATCTCTTCGGCAAAATAGACCAGACCATACCCGGTAGCTTCCGGCCGCAGCAGCGATCCTCCGAAGGTCAGTCCTTTACCGGTAAATACACAGTCCGAACGGTTGGTCAGTTTCTTGACCATACCGGCCATGTAGCCGACTTCCCGTCCACCCACACCAATGTCTCCGGCAGGTACATCCGTATCCGCACCGACATGCCGGAACAGTTCGGCCGCATACGCCTGGCAGAAACGCATGATTTCCCCGGGACTTTTACCCTTGGGATCAAAATCCGATCCACCCTTGCCTCCTCCCATCGGCAATGTTGTCAGTGCATTTTTGAAAGTCTGCTCAAATGCGAGGAATTTAAGAATGGAAAGGTTGACTGACGGATGGAAACGCGTACCCCCTTTGTATGGGCCGATCGCCGAATTATATTGAATGCGGTACCCCCGATTAACCTTGACTTCATCCCGGTCATCCACCCATGCTACCCGGAATATGATCATGCGCTCCGGCTCGATCAGCCGATCCAGCAGCCCCTGCTCAGCGTAACGAGAATGATCGACGATAAAAGGCCACAAGCTTTCAATGACTTCTGAAACAGCCTGCAGAAATTCGGGTTGCCCTGGATTCCTTTCGGAAACATAATTCTTGAATTCCTCGATACTGCTGTATTTCATTTTCCATCCCCCCGGTAAATAACATAAAAATAAACGCACAAAAAAAATCGGCCACCAACCCACAGCCGATAATAATCGCAAAATTTCACTGATTTCGGGGAAGATTGCAAGCCATTTATAAAAAAATCGTGGCAGGGTGGAAACCGGTTACTGCGTCCAGCAGATTTTGTCTGTCTGACAAAATCTGCTGATCAGTCGGATTTTCTCCGGAAAGGAGATCAGCGTTCGTAGGCAAGAGTGGGTGCAAGCCAGCGCTCTGCTTCTTCCAGCGTCCACCCTTTGCGTCTCGCATAATCCTCAACCTGATCTTTTCCGATTTTTCCAACAGCAAAATAATTGGATTCGGGATAAGAGAGATAGAAGCCGGATACTGCTGCAGTCGGCACCATGGCAAAAGACTCCGTTATGACAATTCCGCTGCGTTTTTCCGCTTCCAGCAGAGCGAACAATGGCCCCTTTTCGGTATGATCAGGGCAGGCAGGATAACCTGGTGCCGGACGGATTCCCAAGTATTGCTCGTCGATCAACTGTTCATTGTCCAGACTCTCATCTTTCACATAGCCCCAGAATTCTCGCCGCACCCGTGCATGCATGTGTTCTGCGAATGCTTCAGCCAGACGATCCGCCAGTGCTTTCAGGATGATGGCGCTGTAATCATCGTTTGCAGCTTCAAAAGCGCGTATACGTTCATCGATACCGAAACCGGCGCTGACGGCAAACAAACCAATGGTATCGTCTAGTCCGGTTTCACGCGGCGCAATGAAATCGGCCAGTGCCAGATTGGGGCGCCCTGCCGGCTTGGCCGTCTGTTGCCGCAAAGTGTGCCAGGTCATGATCACCTGACTGCGACTACGGTCAGCATAAATCTCGATATCATCTCCATTGACGGTATTGGCCGGGAACAGACCGATAACGGCGTTGGCCGTGAGCCATTTCTGCTCGACGATCTTCCTGAGCATGTTCTGGGCATCACGAAACAGATTGCTGGCTGCTTCCCCGACGACTTCATCCTGCAGGATGGCAGGATAGCGCCCGTGCAGCTCCCATGCCTGGAAGAAAGGTGTCCAGTCGATGTGCGGCACCAGTGTTTCCAGCGGATAGTTGTTGAGGGTGCGCAACCCCAGGAAATCCGGAGCTGGCGGAGTATAACGGGCCCAATCCGTTTTGAGTGCGTTGGCCCGGGCTTCCTCGAAAGTGAGCAGCTTGGACGGCCCTTTCTTGTTGCGGTGCTGCACCCGGCTCTTCTCCTGCTCGGCCTTAACCTGCCGGACATAGTCGTCACGCAGATCCTGTGACATCAGATTGCTGCACACCCCGACTGCCCGGCTGGCATCCGGCACCCATACGGTCACCCCGCCGTAATGAGGTGCGATTTTGACTGCCGTATGCATACGCGAAGTGGTGGCTCCACCGATCAGCAGCGGAACAGTGAATTGTTCACGCTCCATTTCCCGGGCAACATGCGCCATTTCTTCCAGTGAAGGGGTGATCAGGCCAGACAAACCAATCATATCGACCTGTTCGCGACGGGCTGTTTCCAGAATCTGTGCACTGGGAACCATCACCCCCATGTTGATGACTTCAAAGTTATTGCATTGCAACACGACGGAAACGATATTCTTGCCAATGTCGTGCACATCTCCTTTGACGGTAGCAATCACCACCTTGCCCTTGGGCTTACTGTCGCCGGAAATTTTTTTCTCTGCCTCGATGTACGGCAGCAGATAGGCAACCGCCTGTTTCATTACCCGTGCCGATTTGACCACCTGCGGCAGAAACATCTTGCCTGCGCCAAACAGATCACCCACCACATTCATTCCATCCATGAGAGGGCCTTCGATCACCTCGATCGGTTTGCCTCCCTGGCTGTCGATCTCCTGCCGGACAAGCTCGGTATCTTCGACGATGTAGGTGCTGATACCCCTGACCAGTGCATGAATCAGGCGTTGCCGCACCGGTTCATCACGCCAGGCAAGATCTTCGACCTGCTCCTTTTTCTGCCCCTTGAAATGTTCTGCAAACTCCACCAGACGTTCGGTCGCATCAGGCCGCCGGTTCAACAGTACATCCTCGACATGTTCCAGCAGATCAGGCGGAATATCGGAATACACTCCAAGCTGACCTGCATTGACGATACCCATGGTCATGCCTGCCTTGACCGCGTGATACAGGAATGCGGTATGAATGGCTTCGCGGATCGGTTCGTTACCCCGGAACGAGAAGGAAACATTGGAAACACCCCCGCTAACTTTGGCATAAGGCAGCGTTTGCCGGATAACGCCTGTCGCCTCGATAAAATCCACCGCATAGTTACTGTGTTCTTCGATACCCGTAGCAATGGCAAAAATATTGGGGTCGAAAATGATGTCTTCGGGCGGAAAATCGGCCTGTTCAATCAGTGTATGGTAACAACGCGTGCAGATTTCCACCTTGCGCTGCAAGGTATCCGCCTGCCCGGTTTCGTCGAAAGCCATGACAATCACCGCAGCCCCGTAACGGCGCGCCAGCCTGGCGTGATGTAAAAACTCCGCTTCACCTTCCTTGAGGCTGATGGAATTGATGACCGCCTTACCCTGGACACATTTCAGCCCGGCTTCGATCACCGACCATTTGCTGGAATCGAGCATGATCGGCAGCCGGCTGATATCCGGTTCGGCAGCGAGCAGATTCAGAAAGGTCACCATCGCCTTCTGTGAATCCAGCATCGCTTCATCCATATTGATATCGATGATCTGCGCGCCGTTCTCCACCTGACTGCGCGCGATCACCAGCCCTTCAGCATAACCGCCATTGAGAATCAGCCGGGCAAATGCCTTGGAGCCGGTGACATTGGTACGTTCACCCACGTTTACGAACAGGGAATGTTCATCGATATTGAGCGATTCGAGGCCGGAAAGCCTCAGTTTTTTAGGAATATCGGGCAGTGGGCGCGGAGGGATGTCCCGTACCGCTTCCGCAATGGCCGCGATGTGTTTCGGCGTAGTACCACAACATCCTCCGACGATGTTGACGAACCCTGATTGCGCAAAATCCTTGATCAAACGAGCAGTATATTCCGGCGTTTCGTCATAGCCAGTTTCCGCCAAGGGATTAGGCAAGCCGGCATTGGGATGGGCGCTGGTGAAAACCTCAGCCACATTGGACAACTCTTCCACGTAGGGGCGCATCAACTCCGCACCCAACGCGCAGTTGATTCCCACCGAAAGCGGACGTGCATGCCGTACCGAATTCCAGAAAGCTTCCGGTGTCTGCCCGGAAAGATTACGTCCCGAAGCATCGGTAATCGTGACCGATATCATCACCGGCAGACGTAATCCATGCGTTTCGAAATACTGATCGATGGCAAACAATGCGGCTTTGGCATTCAAGGTGTCAAAAATGGTTTCGACCAGCAGAATATCGGCGCCTCCGTCGATCAACCCACGCACCGACTCGGTATAGCTTTCCACCAGATCATCGAAAGTAATGGCCCGGAATCCGGGATCATTGACATCCGGTGAGATTGAAGCTGTTTTGGTGGTGGGCCCGATCACACCGGCAACGAAACGGGGCCGGTCAGGCTGCTGCGCTTCCATTGCCTGCGCTTCTTCCCACGCCAGGCGCGCACCCGTCACATTCAGTTCATATACCAGATCCTGCATGTGGTAATCCGCCATCGACGGCGCATTCGAGTTGAACGTGTTGGTCTCGATGATATCCGACCCGGCTTCGAGATAAGCGCGATGAATGGAACGGATGACTTCCGGTCTGGTCAGGCAGAGCAGATCATTGTTGCCTTTGAGATCATGCGGAAAATTGGCAAAACGTTCCCCCCGATAATCCGATTCGGTCAGCTTGTAGCTCTGGATCATCGTGCCCATGGCACCGTCGAGCATCAGGATACGCTCGGCAAGCAGCTGTTTCAGCAAATCAGCACGTTCATGCATTGTCATGACAGGTTCAGGAATAAAATTATTCAGTCAGTAAAAAAGCAGCCTTATCCTCGTAAAAAAGGATGGCCATCCGGTATTCTATGTATTCCACTGTGTACTCAGGCTCTGGCAACCGGGGAGCAGGAATATCATCCGGGGAAAATTTCCATCCGGTCACGCAAACGATGCAACGTTTCTTCTCTTCCAAGCAGCTCCAGCACCGCATCGATTGCCGGGGTTTGTGCCTCTCCCGTGACCATGACACGTAACGGCATCGCCAGGCTGGGAAATTTCAGATTGTGTGAGGAAACCGTCTGCTTGATTTCGTGATGAATGATCTCCCGCTTCCATTCGATCTGTGCGAGGCGATCGACCAGGTATTCCAGCACCGGGCGTATTTCGGCAGTGAAATACTGCGTCCTGAGTGCTTCAGGAGGCTCGATCGTCCGGAAAAAATAAGCGGATGCATCGGCCAGTTCCTCGATAGTGCTGGCACGATCTTTCAGCAGATTGACGATCTTGAGCAAATTCTCTGTCGCTGGCAAATGATAGTTTCTCTCCAGCAGAAAAGGCATGACCAGCTCCACCAGCCGCGCATCATCAGCCGTTTTCAGGTAATGCTGATTCAGCCACGTCAGCTTCTCGGGATTGAACTTCGCCGGTGAACGACTGATCGCAGCCAGATCAAACCACTCGATCAACTGTTCCCGGCTGAAAACTTCCTCATCCCCATGTGACCAGCCGAGTCGTGCCAGATAATTGATCAGTGCTTCCGGCAGATAGCCCTGATCGCGGTAATGCATCACCGATACCGCACCGTGCCGTTTGGAAAGCCGTTCACCATCCGCACCCAGGATCATCGGCACATGCGCATACTGCGGGATGGCTGCACCCAGCGCCTTGAGAATGTTGATCTGACGGGGGGTATTGTTGACATGATCGTCACCGCGGATGACATGCGTGATTCCCATGTCGAGATCATCGAGCACCACACCGAAATTATAGGTGGGAGTGCCATCACTCCTCAGCAATACCAGATCATCCAGCTCTTGATTGGCGACACTGATTTTACCTTTCACCAGATCATCGAATGCCACATATCCCTGTTGGGGTGTTTTCAACCGCACGACCGGCTTGACACCCGCCGGAGGAGTCTGTCTGCTGTCGCGCCAGCGACCGTCGTAACGCGGTTTCAACCCGGCCAGGCGCTGCTGCTCACGCAATGCATCCAGCTCTTCTCTGCTGGCATAGCACTGATAGGCAAGGCCCTGGGCAAGCAATTGCTCTGCCACTTCCTGATAACGGTTCAACCGCTGCATCTGGTAATACGGCCCTTCATCATAATCGAGTCCCAGCCAGGCCATGCCATCGAGAATCGCCTGTACGGATTGCTGCGTCGAACGTTCAAGGTCGGTATCCTCAATTCTCAGAACGAATTTCCCTCCCTGTTTTCGGGCAAATGCCCAGGAAAAAAGGGCAGTACGCGCACCACCGATATGAAGATAGCCGGTAGGACTGGGGGCAAAGCGTGTTTTTACCATCTGATTACACTAAAGTTGGAAGTTGCGATACGCGGTCGTATCTGTCTCCGGGAATCCCGGTGGATACGTGCAGGCAAAAAACTCCCCGGCAGAGCCGGCATGAAGCAGGTTAATACCACCATCCCTGCAACCCTTGTTTTTTGCTGACGGTGCATTATGTTACCATGAACGGCGTATTTTCCTGTCGCCCCCGGGTGGTATAGCCACCCTGGTATCTGCACCCGGTTTCGATCCAACAGGCATAATCCGCTTATTTGCTCCATTGTTTGTCACTCGTTGAATCGGATAACATTAGAGAATGTTTTTTTCATACGCTTTTCCGGGCTGGATTGAGGGTTGATTTGGTAAACGTTTTTTACGAGGAAGCAGGTGCACTCAAGGTCGGCAGCATTCTGACCGACAATACGACCTCTCTGCAGATCGAATCGGCACATGGAAAGCGCTCCAAGATCAAGGCCACATCGGTTCTGCTGCGCTTCGAGAACCCGCCCATGCATGGATTCATGCAGCAGGCACAGGAAAAAGCGGCCGACATCGACGTGAATTTTCTGTGGGAGTGCTGCGAAGAGAACCGGGAATTCACCGGACAGGAGCTGGCTGGTGATTATTTCGGCCACACGCCTGATCCTCTCGAAACTGCCGCCATCCTGATTCTGCTCAGCCAGAATCCGATTTATTTTCATAAGAAAGGAATGGGGCGTTTCAAGGCGGCCCCGCCGGAAATTCTGCTGGCTGCGCTTGCCAGCCGTGAAAAAAAACGACTGGCCGAGGAAAAACAGGCCGGTTACGTGCAGCAATTGATGGCATTCGAACTGCCCGATACCTTCCGGCCGCTGCTTGATGACCTGTTGTACAAACCGGACAAAAACACGATCGAATGGAAAGCACTGGAAGCAGCGTGCGATGCTACCCGGTTGAGCGTGCCCAGGCTGCTGGAACGATGCGGCGCCATTCCCTCAACGCATGATTACCACTATAACCAGTTTTTGTACGAACATTTCCCGGAAGGTATCGACACGGGCGCATACCCTGCCGACTTTCACCTCATGGACCCGGAAGATTTGCCAGTGGCCGGCGTCAAGGCATTCAGCATCGACGATGCCACCACGACTGAAATCGATGATGCCTTTTCAGTCACCCCGCTGAACTTCGGCAGTTTCCGGATCGGAATACACATTGCCACCCCTGCTTTGGGAGTGGCACCGCACTCCCTGCTCGATAAATTTGCGGCAAAACGCCTGTCCACCGTCTATCTGCCCGGCCGTAAAATCACCATGCTGCCGGAAAGCGTGATCCAGCACTTCACACTGGGAGAAGCACACCACCGGCCGGTACTCTCGCTCTATCTGGAAGTTGCGGATGATTTCACCGTTACCCGTACCTTCAGCCGGATCGAAACCATCGAGGTTTCCACCAATCTGCGCCTCGATTCGCTCGAACGGCAATTCAACGAAATCACGTTGCGCGAGAATCAGACGGATTATCCCTTTGCCCATGAGCTGAGATTGCTCTGGAATTTCTCCTGCAAAATGGAAAAATTGCGCGGCAAGGATCAGGACATCAACAGCGAAAAGATCGACTACAGTTTCATCATCGATCATCAGGATCATGTTCTGATTTACGAACGTCGCCGGGGAGCGCCCATCGATAAAGTGGTATCAGAGCTGATGATTTTTGCCAACGCCGAATGGGGCAAACAACTGGCAGATGCCGGTTACGCCGGGATTTATCGCAGCCAGGGAAACGGCAAGGTGAAAATGAGTCTTTCCCCCGCACCGCATCAGGGGTTGGGCGTATCCCAATACGCCTGGAGCAGTTCACCCATGCGACGGTATGTCGATCTCATCAACCAGCGCCAGTTGATCGCACTGGTATCGGGCAATCCACCTCCCTATACCCGCGAGGATGATACGCTACTGATCGCCATGCGCGATTTTGAAATGGCGTATGCAACCTATGCGGAATTCCAGCGCGGCATGGAACGCTACTGGTGCCTGCGCTGGCTGCTGCAGGAAAACATCAGCACATCCGGTGCCGTCGTCATCAAGGAAAACATGGTCAAACTGGACCGCCTGCCACTGATCGTACGTATACCCTCGTTACCCGAACTGGCACCCGGCACATTGGTGGCCGTCGGTGTCTCACAGATCGACCTGATCGATCGATCACTCAATGCCAGCTTTCTTGGCAAAAGTGAAGGCTGATGATCGATGCAAATCACCGCGGTTTTCAACTCCCCCATGCAGCCCGACTACAGGATTTTTCCGGCACTGCTGATCTCGCTGCTGTTGCATACAGCCATCATTGCGGGCGTATCACTCAGCCTGCCTGAACAGAAAACGACCAAGGTCGCCAAGTCCATGGATGTGATTCTGGTCAACAGCAAATCTCAAACCAAACCCGTGGATGCCAAAGTGCTGGCGCAGGCCAATCTCGATGGCGGCGGGAATGTAGCGGAAGATCGGCGAGCGAAAACCCCCCTGCCGGTTCTGCCAGGTGTGAAGCCGGTGACAAGCCTGTCCGAAGTTACCCGGAAAACCAGACAGCTGGAAAAAGAAGTCAAAAAACTGCTGACTGCGGCTGAAAGCAAAGCCAAGGTCGTACAACCCCTGCCACAAACAAAGCCGGGGCAGGATAAGCCCGTACAAAATCAGCCTGCCACCATCAATCCGGACAACCATGACAATCTATTGCAACGCAGCCTTGAAATCGCCCGTCTGGAAGCACAAATCGCGAAAGACCATGAAGCCTACCAGAAACGGCCAAAACGGAAATTCATCGGTGCACGCACCCGCGATTACCGCTTTGCCCGCTATCTGGAAGACTGGCGGCTCAAGGTCGAACGCATTGGCAACCTGAATTACCCGGACGTCGCCAGAAAACAAAAGCTGTACGGCAGCCTGCAACTGACGGTCGGCATCCGCTCTGATGGCAGTCTGGAATCGATCGGGATCGACCGCTCCTCGGGAGTACAGGTACTGGATGATGCAGCCATTCACATAGTGCGGCTGGCCGCACGTAACGGGTTTTCACCTTTCCCGCCCGATATCCGCCGCGATACCGACATCCTGCATATCACCCGCACCTGGGTATTTTCCCGTGCGGATAAACTGCTGAGTGAATAACGCAATTTTTCCGGATACCTGAGGTAAAGCAGAATGGATACCTACGCAGTCATCGGCAACCCGGTTGCGCACAGCAAATCGCCCTTCATTCATGCCCGGTTTGCACAACAGACCGGCCGGATCATCCATTACACCGCCCTGCTCGCACCACTGGACAGGTTCGAGCAGACTGTTCTGGATTTCCGGAAAACCGGCGGCAAAGGCATGAATATCACTGTTCCCTTCAAATTCGAAGCCTTTACACTCGCCAGCCGGCTGACCGATCGCGCCAGTGCTGCACGTGCAGTCAACACTTTCCGGTTTGAAGAAACAGGAGAAATACTCGGCGACAACACCGATGGTGTCGGATTGATACGTGATATCGAGGTTAATCTGAATTTCCCGCTGGCAGGCAAGCGCATTCTGCTGATGGGTGCAGGTGGTGCCGCAAGTGGCGTCATCCTGCCACTGTTGCAGCAGCAGCCTGACCTGCTGGCCATCGCCAACCGCACGCCAGATAAAGCAGTGTCATTACAACGCCAATTCGCCAGTTACAGCAATATCACAACCGGGCATTACCATGATTTTGCCGGGCAGCATTTCGATCTCATCATCAATGCCACTTCAGCCAGCCTGCACAACGAACTCCCCCCCGTACCGGCAGATCTGTTCCGTAACGCTTTTGCCTACGACATGCTGTACAGCAGCAGGCTGACACCGTTTCTGGAGCTTGCCAGGGTGCAGGGAGCTGGATATCTGGCAGATGGTGCCGGCATGCTGGTAGAACAGGCTGCAGAATCCTTTCTGCTATGGCACGGGATCCGCCCGGAAACGCAGACCGTCATCAGACAGCTCAGGGATAATCTGCGCCACCCTACCTCGTGAAATTGGCACAAGCACGCCGGCCTGCCACCTCTAAACCGAGGCTGATCAGTACCTGGCTGTTACGGCCGCTGTTGCTGCTCCTGACAGCCGCCCTGCTCTACCAGTCCTGGTTCCTGCTGCATATTGTCTACTGGCGTTCATATTCCCCGACCACCAGCGCGTTCATGCAGGATCGCCTGAAGATCATGCGCCAGCAAAACCCTGCTGCAAGCTTACAGCACCAATGGGTCGATTATGAACAGATTTCCAGCCATCTCAAGCGAGCAGTCATTGCTGCCGAGGATGCCCGCTTCCTGCAGCACCAGGGGTTTGATTACAAGGCGATTGAAACTGCCTGGAAAAAAAATCTGAAGCAACGCAAATGGGCAGCCGGCGGATCAACCATCAGCCAGCAACTCGCCAAGAACCTGTTTTTATCCACTGAAAAAACTGTGTGGCGCAAATCCCAGGAAACCCTCATCACGCTCATGCTGGAAGAATTTCTGACCAAGCGTCGTATTCTGGAAATCTATCTGAACATCATCGAATGGGGTGATGGTATCTTCGGAATCGAGGCAGCCGCCCGTCATTACTTCGGCATATCCGCTGCATCACTCACACCCGCACAGGCGGCCTGGCTGGCATCGATCATCCCAAACCCGCGTTTTTACGACACCCGCCGTACATTACCGAAATTGCTCAACAAATCCAGGATCATTCTGTCACGCCTGCCGGCAGCAAAAATTCCATGACAACATAAAAAAGGGATACGAACCGGCTTCTGCTGCGAATGGATCTGCCTTATTCGCCTGCCCCGCCCTCACCTCACTTATCCTGATCGATGTATTTCATAATAATGTCACCCGATCTGCGAGAAAATTCGAGCGGCTGGAAGCATAAGGACGCAACAAAGATATCAGAATGAAAAACATACAACCCTATTCATGGTGGCTGCTTCCCTGCCTGCTGACACCGTTCCAGCAAAACAAATTCATGCTGTTACTGCGCCAGCGTTTCGACATCGACCTGCTGCTGAGACTTTCAGGAATCGACATCACAAACGATTTATCGTAACACCCCATCCGATATGACAGGCTACAAAACATTTCGCAAGGTGGTATTGCATCTGTCGGCAATCCAGGATCGGGATCAGCTCTACGCTGAACCGCTGAATCTGGAATACGACTGGACCCTGTCCGCAACAGCAGTATCCGCCGAAGGTTTCCATATACTGGCAAAAGAGTTCGTCATCCACCACGACCAGCAGAATGATCTGTTCATCCTTCACCAGAAAAAGCAGGGGCCGATCCTCATCACCAACTACGATCCTGGTATCCTGTCCGAAAAGAAATGTGCGCAGTTGAGCAAGGAGGCGGAGGGATGGGGAGCCAAATGATGTGGCATTCGACATCCGTCCCGATGGAACAGGTGGAGAATGGCCCATGAAGGGTATTTTCCGGTTGAGAAGCTTTCATGCAATCATCAGTGCTCTCGGCCGCTCACTGGGCGACGAACCGGAATATCTATGTGGAAAAAGATCCACGCACGCCACCCGTCTCCTATGATGAAAACCCTGTTGCCACGATGGCGCTTCTCGTGACGGACACCCCCTCGCCGAATGCCGATCTGTCGATCCGTTCACACTCAACCAGTGCAGGTGCGATATTCACGACCAAATCCCGGGTTACCTGCGTAATGGCAGTAAACTGTGCCACCTCGCATATATCCCCTTTTTCCTGACTCTTTCGTGGTGTGGTGACCTGGTTGATGGCCCTATACTATCGCAGTTGCAAAAACGAAAATACCACGCCTCCGCAAGCATCCATGTCATCGCCCTGTCTTTTTTCTGTAAAAAATTCCATGCTAAAATGAAAAACGGATACAGGCTGAATGTACTGGTCCGATTCCGAGTGATCCGGATTTCCTGTCTTTTATATACCGTTTACAGCCAGTAGATGCATTTTTTACTGCTGCAACGATGATTGGATCCGTGAAAAAACGCTATACCCCCAATCGGTATTCCGATCATTCGAAAAAATTTCACGGAATCATCTTTTTCTTTTCATCTTCTAAACGGTATTTCTGACATCAGACAACCACGTGGCAGGTGTGCGCCTCGCCAGTTCGATTGTATAACCGCCCTCGACCGACAACTTCGATTACCGATCAGTCATGACTGAAGAAAATCACGAAAACCTGGAAGACAAGCTGCAGAAAGTCATCTATCTGCTGCAAAAATACAAACTGGTCGAAGGTTTCGTCCGCCTGCAGGATACGCCCGAGCCGGAACTGATCGAATCGATCATACAAAAACAGAATCTCTCCAATCTGCGGCAGGTACTGGACAAGCTTCACCCGGCGGATATCGCCCATATCCTCGAAGCTTTGCCTCTCGAAGATCGACTGATTATCTGGGGGCTGGTCAAAGCTGAACAGGACGGTGAGGTACTGCTCGAAGTCTCCGATGCCGTTCGGCAGACGCTGATCGAGGATATGGACAGCGAGGAACTGGTTGCTGCGGCAGAACAACTGGACGCGGATGAAATTGCCGATCTGGCACCTGATTTACCCAGCGATGTCATGGAAGATGTCTTCCAGGCATTGCCTATGGAAGAACGTGAACAACTGCGTGCCGCCATGTCCTACTCCGAGGATGCGGTAGGTGCACTGATGGATTTCGATGTGATTACCGTGCGTGGAGATGTGCGCATTGAAGTCGTGCTGCGTTACTTACGCCGGCTTGGCGAATTGCCGGATCATACCGACCAGTTGTTCGTAGTTGATCGTACTGAACAGCTGCAGGGAGTCTTACTATTGAATCAGTTGCTGGTAAGTGACCCTGAAGCCACTGTGGTGGAAATCATGGCACGCGACACGGTCAAATTTCTTCCGGACGATAAGGCCGAACAAGCCACTCATGCGTTTGAACGGTACGATCTGATAACCGCCCCCGTCATCTCCCCGGGAGGGAAGCTGCTGGGCCGGGTAACGGTCAACGCAGTCATTGACTTCATGCGCGAGAAGGCAGATCTCGAAGCACGCAGCCAGGCTGGTCTGAGCGAAGAAGAAGATCTGTTTGCTCCCATCTGGAAAAGTGTACGCAACCGCTGGGCCTGGCTGGCGATCAACCTGGTCACAGCATTCATTGCTTCCCGCGTGATCGGATTATTCGAGGACTCGATCGAGAAACTGGTTGCACTTGCTGCGCTGATGCCCATCGTAGCAGGGGTAGGTGGAAATTCCGGCAACCAGACCATCACCATGATCGTCCGGGCCATCGCCCTGGGGCAGGTGAATCAGGACAGTACCTTCAAGCTGATCAGCAAGGAAATCGGTGTTGGTATCGTCAATGGGATCGTGTGGGGAAGTGTCGTGGGACTGTTCACCTACGCTATCTACCGCAACATGCAACTGGGCTTGGTCATGGCACTCGCCATGCTGCTGAATCTGCTGCTGGCTGCATTCGTCGGCGTACTCATCCCACTGATACGCAAGAAGTTCGGGCGTGATCCTGCTCTTGGCTCCAGTGTCCTGATCACTGCCGTTACTGACAGTGGTGGTTTCTTTATTTTCCTGGGTCTGGCTACGTTATTTCTGCTTTGATGTTTCAGCCCTGGCCGGAAACACAAACAGATAAAACTTATAGGCCAGGTGCGGTACCAGACGGTAAAGCGGCATACGCAGCCAGTGACTGCGCCAGTAAAGCCACATACGTGCGTATCCCGCCATTCTGGAAGGATAATCAGGATGCTGCGGCAGTAATGCCAGCGGTACACAATGATGCATGATTCGCTGCGCAAACCAGCCAGGTTGCCGATCGAGCTGTTTCTCCAGATCCTCCGAAATCGTTGATCGCAGCAATAAGCGACTGAAGTACAAACTGTAAAACAGCGGATTTCCTAATCCGAGCTGATTAGCGCGCTCAATCAACTTTTGTTGAAAAAACGGCTGCTGACTGCTGAAAAACAGCATCATCTCATGAAAATCGAGCAGATGCCGCAGATCGTCGGCCAGCTCGTTGTTCTGAAACAGGTTGACTGCACAATGCAGCACCATATCTTCCGGGCTCAACACATAAATACCTGTATCTTTCATTTTGGTCGCTGCTTCCCGGAATGGCAGTGGATCAATCTTCAGCTTGCCCATCGGTGAAGAAAGTGTATGGTGAACGTCCACTTCAACACTGCGTTCAGGATGCACCAGCGCGGGAATTTCATGACTCCACTCACGATAGTAACGCTCATCGTAGTCGGTCAGTGCATGATGCCGCCAACCTTTCTTCAGCAGGCTGGATTCGATCTGACCCAGATTTTCTTTCGACACCAGCAAATCCAAATCGGCAAAGACGCGTCCAGCAGCATTCGGCAGATCCTGCAACAGATATGCCATTCCCTTGAGGACGATAACCGGGATCTCCTGGCCATCCAGCGCCCAAATCACCCGGTTCAGCTCCCAGCTTACCGATTGCTGCTGTTTTCTTACCTGAATCAGACTGGAACGCAACAGGTTGGCGGCACGCACCGGAATACTATTCAATAACCCGTCTTTCTCCAGTTTGACTGCGAGGTAGCCGGATAGCTGCGCCCGTCTTGCCAGCCGCAGCAGTAATTCCCATTGCCGATTGTCGTATCCGGTCAGGGAAGCAGGCTGAACGATCGCTTCCAGCAGCAACTGGTGATGATCTGGCCTGGTATCAACCTTAGCCATCAGTCAGTTCATCCAGCGCGGCCAACGCACTGTCAAAATCGGAATACACCAGTTTGCGACACTCGCAGCCTCGAACCAGATGTGTCACTGCATCAAATGCGGTTTCTCCCAGCACTTCGTAATTGAATGCATTGGTTGCCAGCAACAGAAACGCCTCGGATTGTGGCAAAGATTCCAACCGCAAAGCAGCACCCGCTGACCATTTCGGAAAAACGATCCAGCGTGGTTTCGCAGTTTCATCCGCCCGTTCGATACTTTCCTGCGGCGGACGCACATGGGCAACCGTTCCCTTCAATGTGCCCGATATCTCCGGCCCCAGCACCGCTTCCGGCAGATAATCACGGATCACTCCGATCGATTGATTTTTGAGCGGCATCAACCGGGGTAGCGGAAAAAATTCGCCCGACTGCGGGTCCATCAGCCCGAATTCATCGGAAAACAGCCGATAGCCACGGTGAATCAGCGCTGTGCACAAAGTTGTCTTGCCGCTGCCAGGCCAGGCCGGCAGCAACAGTACATGGCCATTGCGCTCCACGGCAGCAGAATGAAACAGCAACAGGTGATTGACACGCATGGCGATCACCAGATTGATACCCCATTCCAGTGTTGCCAGTGCCTGCCCTACAGGAACAGGTGGAAATGGAGATCGGCCATCGACTTGAAACTGAATCAGCCGGGCAAATGGCCGCCTGATCGAATGCCTTGGGATTACCCGGACGTGAAATTCGGCAATTTCTGTTTCATCCACCAGCGAATAGTGGGAATACATCCGGTGGAGCTGGTCGATGAGCGAGGGTAAACGGGTTTGAATCGATAGATTGAACGGCCCTGTTTTTACGCGCAGGCCCGACCCGACAAGTAACGCGCGGAACTGATCCGGCGAGAATTGCTCAACTCTCACACGTGTTCTCTCACCTTGGTGATCAGACCCAGTGCTTCAAAACGAAGCAATGTTTTAGCGATTTTCCCCGGAAAATCCTTGTCAGATTGCAACGAAAAATACTCTGATAACGCTTTGCAGACTGTTTCCAGCGTGGCAGGAGATCGATCAAGAATCGTGAGAATTTGCAACCCCATCTCATTCAGGAAATGGGTTTTACCGGATTCCGGCTGGAAAACGGTAAATTCTCCGTCCCATTCTTCTATACGTAGTAGCGAGCTGTTTGGATACCAATAAATACCATCAAATCCAGAGATTAAATTATTCACCCATATCAAAGAGGAGGAAGATTACCAAGAAACCCATTACCTTGGAGAGAAGTGTAAGCTGCAGCCGAAATTAAAATACCTGCCCCCCCCTCGCGGCACGCTGCTGCCTGCCCCTCTAAATCCATTGGATTACCATCTGAATCATAAAGTGGAGCAAAATCGGCAGTAGGAGTTTCCCCCAAGTCATAAGTTAGACCACCATCCAATGGCCCATTTCCCGAATTAACACACACAATCTGTTCTCGTTCACCAGTATTAAATTTGACTGCATCACCAACTTCAACCGGCCCAGCGAGATTACTCGTCCGCGCCAGCGCAGCGCCGCTGTGCAGCGTCATGATGACCGGGATGGCGACTGTACTTTTAAGCAGTCGCCTGCGCGCCGACTGAGGAGCAGCACCCGTTTGTTCAGTAGTAATAATCTGATCTGTTCGTCCCTGAATTTTTTCTTCTGACACGTTAATCACCTTTCATGTAAAAAACATACAAAACTTAGGGAAATAAAATATCGCCAGTATAACAACAGGAAGCAAATAAAGTCTGCTGTTGTACTTTTCATATAACAATATGCATATTTCGTACCATACCGTAAAGAATAATTTAATACCATAAAAAACATGAAGATAAGAACCACTCCCGGCCATGGCTGATCAGCAATCCACAAAAGTGTAAAATTATTCGACACTCATTGTCTTATGACATCTGCCTGCTCGCCGGTAAAAGAACGCCCTGTATCACTACAATTCCCGACTGTCTCTGACATCAATCCCTTCGGCCATTGCACAACGACAGAAAGTGGAAAAAATTTCGACGTTGCCGAAGCCCTCATGGAATGTTTGCGTCCGGCAGCATCTCCGTTTTTTCCTGATAACCCTTATCCTCTTCCTGGCGTTTGTAAAACACGTAATACAACACGGGCAATACCAGCAATGTCAGAATCGTTGAGGAAAGGATACCACCAATCACGACCGTGGCCAGGGGGCGCTGTACCTCGGCGCCAAGACCGGTTGCCAGTGCCATAGGAATGAATCCAACGGCATCGGTGAGCGCTGTCATCAATACCGGGCGCAATCTTGTGAGCGCACCAATTTGTACAGCGTCCACCAGGGCGCGGCCTTCCTGGCGTAATTCGCGGATGAAAGTCAGCATGACCAGCCCGTTGAGCACTGCGATTCCTGACAGCGCAATGAATCCAACCCCGGCTGAAATGGACAGCGGAATGTCACGCAGCCATAAAGCCAGCACCCCTCCCGTCAGCGCAAAGGGCACCCCGGTAAATACCAGCATGCCATCGCGAAAATTGCCGAACATGGTGTAGAGCACGACAAAAATTAGCGTTAGCGCAACCGGTATCACAATCTGCAGACGTTCCGCCGCCGAAATCATCTGTTCGAACTGACCACCCCACACCAGCCAATAACCCGGCGGAATCCTAATTTTTTCATTGACCAGCGTTTGTACTTCCCTGACGAAGGAGCCCAGATCACGCCCTCGCACATTAGCCGTCACCACTATCCGACGCTTGCCATTCTCGCGGCTGATCTGGTTTGGCCCCTGCATAATTCTGAAATCAGCCACCTCACCCAGCGTCACAAAAGCGGTTGAGCCAGCCAGCGGCAATTGTCCAGCCAGCAACCCTCCTTGTGTGCCAGGTTGAACCGGCAAGCCAAGGGGTAAATAACGCAACGATTCAATATCGGCCCGCAACGATTCAGGCAAACGCACCTGCAATTCAAAACGACGATCCCCTTCGAAAATCAATCCGGCATTTTTACCCCCCACTGCGATAGCCACTGCATCCTGCACATCGGCAACATTCAGCCCATAACGCGAAATATTGGCGCGATCGGCTTGAATCGACAGCACCGGCAGTCCAGTCACCTGCTCCACTTTCACATCCGCAGCCCCTGGCACGGTTGCAACCAGTGCTTCGATATCCTCCCCTAAGGCCAGCAGCTTATCCAGATCATCACCGAATATCTTGATGGCGACATCGGCACGTACTCCTGAAATCAGCTCATTGAAGCGCATTTCGATCGGCTGAGTGAATTCATAGTTGTTACCCGGCACTTGCAACACCGCTTTCTCCATTGCAACAATCAGTTCATCTTTGGTCCGGTACCGGCCAGACCACGCCGATTGCGGTTTGAGAATGATGAAAATATCCGCCACGCTGGGTGGCATTGGGTCGGTCGCAATCTCGGCCGTTCCAATTTTGCTAAACACCCGCTCCACTTCCGGAAACGACTGAATCACCTTTTCCAGTTCCTCCTGCATGGCAATGGCAGTGGAAAGACTGGTACCGGGAATACGAATCGCGTGCAGCGCAATATCACCCTCATTCAGGCTGGGTACAAATTCACTGCCCAGACGTGTAGCGAGCAATACCGACAAAACCATGATGACTGCAGCTACCGTGATGGTCAGCCCCTGGTTGCGCATGACCACCACCAGCATCGGCTGGTAGAAACGTTTACACCATACGACAATCCGGCTTTCTTCATCTGCCACTTCACCGGTCAGAAACAGAGCAATGGCTGCCGGCACGAAAGTGACTGACAGAATCAGCGCACCCAGCAATGCTGCTACCACGGTAAATGCCATGGGATGAAACATTTTGCCTTCCACGCCAGACAGCGCAAAAATCGGCAGATAGACAATCATGATGATCATCTGTCCATAAATCAGCGCGCGCCGTACCTGTTGCGTGGCTGTAAACACCAGCTTCAGCCGTTCTTCCCGGCTCAATGCCCGCCCCAGCCTCGCCTGTTCCTGCGCAAAACAGCGGATACTGTTCTCGATGATGACGATAACACCATCGACGATGATGCCAAAATCCAGCGCCCCCAGACTCATCAGGTTGGCACTGACATGATTGACGACCATACCGCTGAATGTAAACAGCATCGACAGCGGGATCACAAGCGCAGCAATCACTGCTGCACGAAAATTACCGAGAAACAGGAACAATACAACGATGACGAGCGCAGCGCCTTCGATCAGATTGCTGGAAACGGTATGAATCGTGCCGTCGATCAGTGTGGTTCGATCATAAACAGGAACGGCCACCACCCCAGCCGGCAGCGAGCGGCTGATTTCCGCCAGTTTTCCGGCAACTGCATGGGCCACGGTGCGGCTGTTTTCCCCGATCAGCATGTGAGCCGTTCCCAATACCACCTCTTCACCATTGCGGGTGGCAGCGCCTGTACGTAATTCCTTGCCAATCAGTATATCGGCCACATCCTTGATGCGTAACGGTGTTCCCTGCCTGCTGCCCAGCGTAATCTCACCAATTTCATCCAGATTGCTGACCTGGCCGGGCAAACGTACCAGATACTGCTCGCCCCGTTTTTCGATGTAACCTGCCCCCAGATTAAGATTGTTACGCTCGAGCGTTGCCACGATTTCCTGCAGCGTCAGTCCGTAAGCAACGAGTTTTTCCGGGTAGGGAGTAACGTGGTACTGTTTGACGAACCCGCCGATGGTGTTGATTTCGGTCACGCCTTCCACCATGCGCAATTGCGGCCGAATGATCCAATCCTGGATTTCGCGCAGATCAGTGGACGTGTAGGCCGTTCCATCTGGTTTGCGTGCATCCGGAATACTTTCGACCGTCCACATGAATATCTCACCCAGTCCGGTGGAAATCGGCCCCATTTCAGGTTCGATACCGGCAGGCAATTGCCCTCTCGCTTCCTGAATACGTTGACTAACCAGTTGTCGGGCAAAATAAATATCTGTTCCTTCCCGGAATACTACCGTCACCTGGGATAATCCATACCGCGATAATGAGCGCGTGTAATCCAGCCCGGGCAACCCTGCCATGATGGTTTCAACCGGGAAAGTGATGCGCTGCTCGACTTCCATGGGTGAATAACCTGGCGCTGCCGTATTGATCTGCACCTGCACATTGGTAATATCGGGCACGGCATCGATCGGCAGTTTCTGGTAACTGTGCAGACCCAGTACCGCCATTGCCAGCACTGCCAGCATGACCAGTCCGCGATGCCGGATCACTGCTGCAAGCATACGTTCAAACATGAGCGACCTCCCCGACCAGATCACAGTAGCAACCAGCAGCACAAGAAGAAATCAGACTGGTAAACACAATAATCGGGCAGCACGGAAGATCAGCCGGTATTTCCTCAGTGATCATGCGCAGCTCCTGCTTTACCCAGCTCTGACTTGATGATGAAACTGTTACTTACGGCATAATGCTCGCCTGCGGACAAACCTTCGATCACCTCGGCCATCCGGTTATCACTGCGCCCCAGTTTGAGCGGGCGCATTTCGAAATAATCGCCATAACGGCCAAATACGACCGACTGGTCACCTATTGTCTGAATCGCTTCCAGCGATACTGCCACCGGGACTTCGGCTGCTTCGGTCTGCAAATCAGCTTTGACGAACATGCCAGGCCGCCATTGTTCATCCTGATTATCGAGCTGCACCCGTGCAACCGCTGTACGAGTCTGTTCGTCGAGCAGCGTCGTCACATAGGTAACTTTTCCCTCCCGCGTCAGATCATAGGCATTTGCCCGGATGACAACACGCTGGCCCACATGAACCTGATGCAGATTGCCGGGAAAAACCCTGACAGCTGCCCAGATCGTGGAAATATCGGCGATGATAAATGCGGTTTTATCCTCCTTGACGACTTCTCCGGTAACGATCGCTTCATCAATGACAATTCCGGAAATAGGAGAGCGGATTTCATAACGGGCAAGATTCTTCCCGGATAAATCGGATTTCGGCTGCACACCCAGTGCCAGCAAGCGTTCAGCCGCCAGCTGGGTGGTAATACTGGCTTCTTCCCGCTGCTGCCGGGCAGTGAGGTAATCCTGTCTGGCGGTAATCTTCTCCCGCCATAACTGTTCCTCCCGATCATAAATCGTTTGCGCCAGTGTCTGTCGCCTGCGGGCAAGCAGGTACTGGCTGTGCAGATCAGCCAGCATGGCGCTTTCCATGACAGCAAGCACCTCACCTTTTTTCACCCGCTGCCCGTGGTGGCGCTTGATAGACACCACCATACCGGGCAGACGAGGGACTACATGCACAATATTATGTTCATTGAAGATAATTTCACCCGGTAGCGTAATCTCCGAGCGGATGACAGCAGGACCGGCTGTAGCCAGCTCGATACCGCTGCTTTGCATCATCGTATCGGACATTTCCACTCGTGCCTCGACCTGGCTGTGATTCCAGCGATAGGCCTTGCCCTGATACTCAGCAGCGATTACCAGTTCGAAAGAATGCGGCTCTTCCACTTCCTGGTCACTGATCAGATAATCGCTTTCCGGCCGGAAATGAAACAGTTGCGCCGGCCTGCCGAGGCGTGACAATGCCACCGTTACCTTCACCTCTGCCGGTGACAAGGATTGCTTCTGCCAGTATGGATAGATTCTGAAGTGTGGAAATACACCATCTTCATAGATGATCAGTTCCAGGCTCAGGTCGTCTTTCGTGAATAACTCCCCGCCCCTGGATCCGGTTACTGATCCGGATTCAGTTTCCTGCTCCGCAGAAGAAAATCGCTCTACGATATCTGGCAATCCGGATCCGCCGATCAGCAGCCATGTTCCCAGCAGGATACCGGCCAGAATAACCGCTATGATGGGTAACCGTCCGGTAACGTTCATTGATTGTGCTCCTTCCCTTGATTGTTGAGTCTCGTTGAATCCGTAGCTGACGTAGCTAAATCAGCAAGCGGTGCTGCAATCAACTGCTCGATCGTGTTGACCAGGCGCTGATAATTGGCCAGCGCCCGCACATAAAGAATGCGATTCTGAAAAAAAGTACGCTGAGCATCCAGCATTTCCAGAAAACTGAATTTGCCCAGCTGATACCCCCGGTTGGTGATCTCGAAAGCATTCTGTGCACCCGGCAGCACTTCATCATGTAACACCCTGATTTCATTCCGGGCTGCCAGCAGATTCTCGTAGTTACGTACAAATTCAGTCCTGAGCTGCAATTCGACCGACGTCCGTTCATCCATCGCTTTGTTCAGGCGCTGGCGAGCTTCCAGCTCATTCCCCTGATTACGGTTAAAAATCGGAATGGGAATCGACATCCCCACCACGGCAGTAGTGTCGTCCGTTCCCAGATAACGCCGAATACCCGCATCGACCGTTATATCAGGAATTTTCCGGGCTTTTTCCAGCTCGACCATTGCCTCGCGCTGTGCGACATTCTTGAGACTTTGCCGCACGACCGGATTTTCTTCGAGGCGCTTTACCAGCTGATCAAACTCCGGTATCTCGACGAACGATTCCAGTTCTCCCAGCACCCGGTCGAATCGAGGTTCTGCCTCACCCCAAAGTAAGGCAAGCTTCGTTCTGGCGGATGACAGGCTGCGCCGGGCCTGTTCCAGCTCGATGCTGGCAGTGGATAGTGCAACTTTCGAACGAATTGCCTCCATGGGCGGTGCTTTCCCGGCTTCGACCCGTTTAACCACCGTCTCCATCGCAACCTGGACCAGATGCAAAGTATCGTCCATTACACTCACCTGTGCCTGATTTTCCAGCACATCGACAAAAGCACTGGCGGTACGTGCAATGATTTCCAACCGTTTGGCGGCATGTGCCTGAGCGGCCAGTTCCTGCCCAAGCGTTGCTACATTCACCCGGGCTGGCCGCTTACCGCCAAGTTCAATCAGCTGACTGATACGGAAAGTCGCAAATTTCTGAATGGCACTATTGGAAGAGTTGATGTCTTCCGCTTCGATACTGAACTCCGGATTATTGAACAGACCGGCCTGTAATTTCGTACCTTCATGAGCGGCCATTTCTCTGGAAAAAGCGGATAATTCAGGGTTATTCTGCAAAACCAGTTGCAGCACCTGTTGCAAGGTAAGATCCCCTTTTTCACTGATACCACCTGCCTGTACATCTGCGGTCAGCGCTGCAGCATTTGCGAGCGCCACGCCATAATTCTGGATAGACATCATTCCTGTCAGTACGAACGCCAGGAAAAATATCACCCCCCCCGGGTGAAATGACCCGGGTCTTCTTTTTACCTGATATTCCATCATGATGATTGATAACGAAGTCATGCTGTGAAAACATATCGAACGTGACGCGGCGACGTGACACAGCGAATAAACCGGATTGCTGAACGGCCAATCCGGTGGCTACCCGGCTCTGCTGCAGTTTCAGCCAGCCGGGATTGGATCAGGAAAGTAATCGGGGAGGGTGGTAAAGACGGTCGGGAATCGTTTCCGGAAAAGAGCTGTCAGCAATTTCCGGTGTCATCTCCCTCACGTCAGCAGTATTTATCTGCAATGATGCGGGCAGGTAAAACGGTTGGAACTGGCCGGCAGCGTGCAGGCATAAGTGAGTAGCGGCATCCAGATCAACACTGTCATCAAGCGCGTGGTGCAGCTCAAGATGCGCATCGGGATACATCAGAAACAGCTCCCTGTAATGATGATGCGCCAGTTCATGCGTGAACACCTTACCGTTGAATGACCATCCGAATGTATTTGTCAGCATGCTGACAAGAAATGCCAGAATGATCAGCCTGGCAGCGGAAGGTTTATTCATTATCACCAACGGAAAGTTTATTCATTTGGAAAACAGCGGCAGGTATCTACATTGGGCTGCTGCAATGTAACATGAAAATATGGGTTCCGGCCATTTCACAGCCAGATGGAAAAATCGAGAAAATGGTTCGGCATTTGGACAGAAGATTGGCAACGCTAAAACAGTTCCACCCCCTCCTCCATCAACATTTCCACCAATGCTATCAGCGGCAGTCCGATCAGCGCGTTAGGATCTTCCCCGGTAATGCGTTCAATCAGAGCAATCCCCAGACCTTCCGCTTTTGCACTGCCGGCACAATGGTAAGGTTGTTCCTTTGCAAGATAGTGCTCGATCTGACCGTCGCTCAACTCGCGATACTTTACCGAACACGGTATGACACGTGCCTGCAGACGGGTTGTACGACTGTTGAACAAGCATAGCGCCGAATGAAAGATGACTTCCCTGCCACGCATCAAACGGAGTTGCCGGACAGCATTTTCATGACTCAATGGTTTGCCCAGTTGTGTTTCCCCCAGGGCTGCAACCTGATCCGCTGTGATGATCAGTGCATCAGGAAACAGCTTTGCCACCGCATGTGCCTTTTCTTTTGCCAAACGCAACGCGGTTGTCCCAGGTGCTTCCCCAGGCAAAGCAAACTCGTCAACGGCCGGACTTGCGGTTTCAAAAGGTATTTGCAGACGCTGCAGCAGTTCACATCGGTAAACCGAGCTGGAACCCAGTATAAGCGGAGGGTAATTCGTGCGATTTTTCAAAATATTATAGTAATATGCCGATTTGTGATTTTGACACTTTGTTATAAAAAATATAACATGCGCGCCTTATGTTCGACCAACTTGTCATAGATGCACTGGATTTTGTCCGCAGTGGCAAATCACTTCAGGGAAATGTCCCCCTGCTCAATCTTGAGCGTCTAAGAGATTATCTGACAAACTCAGCGGGAGAATTGGCTTACCTGATCACCGGATTACTGGATGAACGTGACAGGCCGCTGCTGAAAATGTCAGTCAACGGAATCATCGACTTGAGTTGCCAGCGCTGTCTGGAAAAAATCGAATACACACTCGATGTAAAGACAGCACTGCTTCTGGCCCGAAACGAGGATGAGTTGTCACGTTACAACGAAGATATGTTTGTGGATGCGATTTATGCTTCGAATGAACTCGATATTCTGGCTTTGATAGAGGATGAAGTGATCCTGAGCCTGCCGGTTTCCCCTCGTCATGAAGATACCGCCGGGTGTCACTCGTCAACTGGAACCGTAATACATGAAGCCACCGTAAAAGAACATCCTTTTACCGTGTTGGCGTCACTGAAGCAATCACATTGAACCGGTACTTTTATAAGTCGTTTTTACTCTGGAGTTAAACATGGCTGTACAACAAAACAAAAAATCCCCCTCCAAGCGCGGGATGCATCGTTCTCACGATGCGTTGACCAATCCTCCGCTTGCAATCGAACCCACTACCGGGGAAACCCATTTACGGCATCACATCAGCCCGAACGGGTATTACCGCGGCAAAAAAGTAATTAAAACCAAAAACGACGATTGATGGTATCTGCTCATACTGTATTAGCCTTGTTGTCAGACCCTTCTTGACAAGTGAATATAACGGTAGCAATTGATTGCATGGGTGGCGATCACGGTCCGCATGTCACAGTTCCATCAGCTGTTGAATACTTGCATCACGACTGCGAAACCAACATTATTCTGGTTGGTAAACCCGAGATCATTTCCAGAGAATTGGATGCGCTTAAGGTATCACCCGGCTCGCGGCTCAGATTACACCCGGCGAACGAAGTCGTCGGCATGGATGAACACCCGGCTGTTGCCTTGCGCAACAAGAAAGATTCTTCGATGCGTGTAGCACTCAACCTGATTAAAAGTGGTGAAGCACAGGCATGCATCAGTGCAGGAAATACAGGCGCATTACTGGCCACTTCCCGATTTGTGCTCAAAACCATCCCGGGAATAGACCGACCCGCACTGGCAGTTATCCTTCCAACCATTTCAGGGCATACCTACGTGCTGGATCTGGGAGCAAACATAAACTGTACAGCTGAACATTTGCTTCAGTTTGGCATAATGGGGGCAACACTGGTTTCGTCAGTCGAGAACAAACCCAATCCAAGTATCGGCCTGCTGAACGTTGGTGAGGAAGACATCAAAGGTAATGATGTAGTCAAGCGAGCAGCCGAGTTGTTCCGTTCCAGCGGTTTGAACTTTTATGGCAACATCGAGGGGGATGACATTTACCGCGGGACGACCAATGTAGTAGTATGCGACGGCTTTGTCGGCAATGTTGCACTCAAAACTTCGGAAGGGCTGGCTCAAATGCTGGCAAGTTACCTGCGTGAAGAGTTCAGGCGTTCCTTATTCAGCAGGCTGGCAGGACTGGTGGCCTTACCGGTGATCAATGCCTTCAGGCGGCGGGTTGATCACCGCCAGTATAATGGAGCGAGTCTGCTGGGGTTACGGGGTGTTGTCATCAAAAGTCACGGATCAGCCGACAGCTACGCTTTCCGCTGTGCCATCAGGCGTGCGGTGGAAGAAGTACGTGGTGGCACATTACGGAACATCGTCGAGCATATTGAGACATTGCGAAACAATATTGAACAAAACATTGTACAACCGGTATCGATAGAGTGAACATGACCATGTATTCACGGATCATTGGCACCGGCAGTTACCTGCCAGAGAAAATCCTGACCAATCAGGATCTCGAATCGATGGTTGATACCAGCGATGAATGGATACGGACGCGTACCGGTATCGAACGACGGCATATTGCTGCAGAAGGCCAGATGGCAAGTGATCTTGCGCTGGAAGCAAGCCGGAATGCCATTGAGGCTGCAGATATCCAGGCAAAGGACATTGATCTGATCATCGTCGCAACGACGACACCGGACATGATCTTTCCAAGCACAGCCTGTATTTTGCAGAGCAAGCTTGGTATATCCAACGGGCCGGCCTTTGATGTACAGGCTGTCTGCAGCGGGTTCATTTATGCGCTGGCCACGGCAGACATGTTTGTCAGCTCCGGAAAAGCGCGTAATGCGCTAGTTGTTGGTGCTGAAGTCTACTCTCGTATCATGGACTGGAATGACCGCAGTACCTGTGTCCTGTTTGGTGATGGTGCAGGAGCAGTGATTCTTACTCGTGATCAGAAACCGGGGATCCTTTCATCCCATCTGCATGCAGATGGAAGTTACAGCCAGGTTCTCTCAGCACCTGCGTCGATCCATTCCGGTAAAATACAAGGAACCCCTTTCATTACCATGGAAGGCGGTACAGTCTTCAAATTCGCGGTCAAAGTCCTGGAGGAAGCCGCACTGGAAGCACTACAAGCGAACCAGCTGCAACCTTCCGATATCGACTGGCTGATTCCACATCAGGCCAATATTCGTATCATTACCTCGACAGCAAAGAAACTGGGTATCCCTGAAGAAAAAGTGGTAGCAACGGTTTCACAACACGGCAACACCTCGGCTGCTTCCGTTCCTCTGGCACTCGACCAGGCAGTCCGTGACGGTCGTATCCAACCGGGCCAGCATATCGTGCTGGAAGGTGTAGGAGGAGGATTCACCTGGGGATCAGTTCTGGTACGCTGGTAAATATGAAAGTCGCTTTCGTTTTTCCCGGACAGGGATCTCAGTCAGTTGGTATGATGAATAGCTATTCCGAGCTGCCATCGGTACGTGAAACTTTCAATGAGGCATCGGATATCCTGCAACAGGATCTATGGTCGCTGGTCAGTAACGGGCCTGAAGACAGTCTGAATCTCACTACCAATACTCAGCCTGTCATGCTGGCCGCAGATGTATCCATTTACCGGGCGTGGCAACAGGCAGGAGGAATTGAGCCGCATTATCTGGCCGGGCACAGTCTTGGTGAATACGCTGCGCTGGTTGCAGCTGAAGTACTCACTTTTACCGATGCCCTGAAACTGGTTCGTTATCGTGCAAAAGTCATGCAGGAAACCGTTCCCGAAGGAACCGGAGGCATGGCAGCCATTGTCGGGCTGGATGATGACACCGTTTCTTCAGTATGCACCGAAGTAATAAATGCGCTGCCAGATACATCGCTTGAACCGGCAAACTTCAATGCACCCGGCCAGGTGGTGATTGCCGGTCATTCCCAGGCAGTTGCCCGAGCAGTAGCGCTCGTAAAATCAAAAGGAGCAAAGCTGGCGGTCATACTGCCAATGAGTATTCCTTCGCACTGTTCGCTCATGCAACCGGCAGCAGAAAAATTTGCTCTTCTACTGGAAGAAATTGCGCTGCAATCTCCCCGCATTCCTGTCTTGCATAATGCTGACGTCCAGCAACATTCTGAAACCGCTTCCATTCGTGAGATACTTGTTCGCCAGCTCTATCGTCCGGTTCGCTGGACAGAGACCATTCAGGCCATCGCGGCACAGAATGTAAAACATGTCGTGGAATGCGGTCCGGGTAAGGTGCTATCCGGGCTGAGCCGGCGCATCGATAAGAATCTGGAAAATATCGCGCTGACCGATTCCGGCTCACTTCTCAAAACGGTAGAAGCGTTGAAATAATACGTCGGCAATGTGCCATCAGGAATAATTATTCCAACTACTCATAAATTCTCGGATGCTACTGGAACATAAAATCGCACTGGTAACGGGCGCAAGCCGTGGAATCGGCAGAGCTATCGCACTGGAACTGGGAAAGCATGGCGCTACCGTCATTGGAACCGCCACTTCCGAAACTGGAGCCGGCCATATCAGTCAGTATCTCAGCGAAGCTCGCATTCCGGGGATGGGGCTGATCATGGATGTCAGCAACATCGAGCATATCAAGAGTGGTATTGAGACCATACAACAATCACTGGGAGATGTCGCAATACTGGTCAACAACGCCGGTATCACACGAGACAACCTGCTGGCTCGCATGAAGGACGATGAATGGGATAACGTTATCCAGACCGATTTGAAATCCGTGTTCTGTCTCAGTCGTGCCGTGCTGCGCACCATGATGAAAGCACGCAGCGGCCGGATTATCAATATCTCATCAGTAGTGGGCGCAACCGGAAATCCTGGACAAACCAACTATGCAGCGGCCAAGGCCGGGATGATCGGTTTCAGCAAGTCACTTGCAAAAGAAATTGGCAGCAGAAACATCACCGTGAATTGTGTAGCTCCAGGCTTTATCGATACCGATATGACCCGTTCTCTTTCGCCAGATCAACAACAATCACTGATTCAGCATATCCCTCTCGGAAGATTCGGGTGCCCTGAAGATGTCGCTGCAGCCGTCGTTTTTCTGGCTTCTCCGGCAGCGGACTATATCACTGGAGCCACACTTCACGTCAATGGCGGAATGTATATGGAGTGAGCGGGTTATGGACATTTTTATCCAGACCCTCTCAAAACCGGGAAAGGTTCAATATTTTTTGCAGCAACAAAAAGTGCTTTACTTGCAGAACTGGGCAGGTATTGCCGGTAGTTTGAAATTTGTTAAACTTGTGAGAGTTTCTTTACCTGAAAAGGATGGGTGTATCAATGGAAATTACTGAAATAGAGCAGCGCATCAAAAAAATCGTAGCCGAGCAATTGGGCGTCAACGAATCAGATGTCAAAAATGAATCTTCTTTTGTCAGCGATCTGGGGGCAGATTCACTGGATACTGTTGAGCTGGTCATGGCGCTCGAAGAAGAGTTCGAATGCGAAATTCCTGATGAGCAGGCTGAAAAAATCAATACGGTTCAGGAAGCGATCGATTTCGTAGCAGCCAACGCAGCTCAGTAAAAACAGTTTTTTCAATGATTCATTGGAGTCGTTTTGTCCAAACGTAAAGTAGCCATTACCGGGTTAGGCATAATTTCACCCGTCGGCAATACGGTTTCTGAAGCATGGGAAAACGTCATTGCCGGAAAATCCGGTATTACACGAATCACGCGCTTCGATGCATCAGACTTTTCCTCAAAAATTGCAGGAGAAGTCAACGGATTCGACATAACAGAGTACCTCTCCGCCAAGGAAGCGCGCCGTATGGATATATTTATCCAGTACGGAATGGCGGCTGCTATCCAGGCTATCAGAGATGCCGGCATCAGTGATGTAAGCGGGTTCAACGCAGAGCGCATTGGTGTGAACATCGGCTCCGGGATCGGTGGCCTGCCCATGATTGAAAATACCGATGCTGCCTATCATGCTGGCGGCCCCCGGAAAATCTCCCCCTTCTTCATCCCCAGTACCATCATCAACATGGTGGCCGGTAATCTGTCTATCATGTTCGGGTACAAAGGGCCCAATCTTGCCATCGTTACTGCTTGTACAACTGCCACGCACTGTATAGGCAGCTCTGCCAGAATGATCGAATATGGTGATGCTGATATCATGGTCTGCGGGGGTACGGAATCATGTGTTACACCACTTGCTGTAGGTGGATTTGCTTCAGCACGCGCCTTGTCATCGAACAATGATGACCCGGCGGCAGCAAGTCGACCATGGGATCTCAAAAGAGATGGATTCGTTCTGGGAGAAGGAGCAGGTATTCTCGTTCTGGAAGAGATGGAGCATGCCAGAAAACGTGGTGCAAAGATTTATGCGGAACTGGCCGGATTCGGTATGAGTGCAGATGCTCATCATATGACTGCACCCTGTGAAGATGGAGAAGGCGCAGCCCGTTGTATGACAAACGCATTATCTGATGCGCAAATGCACGCTGATGAGCTCCATTACATCAATGCACACGGAACATCGACTCCATTGGGAGACATTGCAGAAACGATTGCAGTCAAGCGCTGCTTTGGTGAACATGCAAAAAATTTGGCAGTCAGCTCCACCAAATCGATGACCGGGCATTTATTGGGTGCTGCAGGAGGTGTAGAGGCAATTTTTTCTGCTTTGGCTGTTTATCACCAGATTGCCCCCCCCACTATCAATCTCGATGACCCGGATCCTGCATGCGATCTGGATTACGTACCCAACAATGCCAGAGAAATGAAAATTGATGCAGCTCTGTCGAACTCGTTCGGGTTTGGCGGAACTAATGGCACACTAGTCTTCAGAAAAATCTGAATATCATTTCCGGAATTTTCGGAATATGTTATTTGGAAATAATCGAATTCCAGATTGGGATGACTGGTTATGCTTTCTCCGAGGTGTAAAGGCATAACCAGTTGAGCGAACGTCCGAGTGTGCTGACATGCCTGAATCAACACGTTTTCTGAAACTCACCAGTTTCGTTCTTATTGTCATTCTGGTTGGCAGTACACTGTTTTCAGTATGGTTCTATCGACTGGCTACAACTCCGTTGAATCTTCCTGCAGTACCCAGTGAATTTTCAATTGAGCCCGGAAGTGGGTTACGCCGTATTGCCGGACAATTGGCCGAAGCAGGTATCCTTTCCAATGAATGGTCTTTCATATTGCTTGCCCATATCACCGGATACAACGCATCACTCAAGGCTGGGGATTATCAGCTTACCGAGAAGCTGTCACCGTTAGACCTGCTGAAATATCTCACCCGGGGAAAGGTCAGGCAATATGCGATCACCTTTCTTGAAGGATGGACCTTTTCTCAATTCAGAAAAGCTCTGGACGAACATCCTGCTCTCCGGCATGACTCCGACAAACTCAGCGACTCAGAATTACTGCGCGCAATCGGAGCAAAAGAATCTCATGCTGAAGGTCTTTTCTTCCCGGATACTTACTTCTTTACCCGAAACAGCAGTGATCTGACCATTCTGAAACGTGCCTACCAGGCCATGCAGCAGCACCTCGAAACAGTGTGGCTTGCACGACAGGAATTTCTCCCATTAAAAGATCAGTATGATGGCCTGATTCTGGCTTCGATCATAGAAAAAGAAACCGGAGCAGATAATGAGCGCACCCAGATTGCCGGTGTATTCATCAACCGTCTGCGTCACAATATGAAACTCCAGACTGACCCGACTGTAATCTACGGGATGGGTAACAAATTTGATGGAAACCTGCGCAAGATCGATCTTCAAACCGACCATGAATATAATACTTATACCCGCTTCGGCCTACCGCCCACTCCCATTGCCATGCCAGGCCTGGCATCCATCCGGGCAGCCTTTAATCCTGCAATTACTGATGAACTTTATTTTGTTGCCAGAGGTGACGGAACTTCCCACTTCTCATCCACACTTGAAGAACATAATCGCGCCGTCCTGAAATACCAGAAATCATCCATAAAGCATTCTGTCCATTAACAGCGAACCTCCTGCAATACACTGTTCATCCTGGAGAAAACGCCCCAGTCCCTGATCACTAGGGCTTCGGGGAGCAACCTGAGCTTAACATGTCATTTTCACTCATTATTCCCACCCTGAACGAAGCTGAAAATATCGATCCGCTGTTATCAGGCATTTTTTCTCTTGATACTCTGGGAAGCCAGTTCGAAGTCATTATCGTGGACGATGGTTCTACTGATGGCACGCCTGACAAAGTCAGACAATGGCAAAACACGCATAACGTGCATCTGATCGAGAGACGTACACAACCTGATCTGACCGCTTCCATTCTCGATGGAACAGCGGTCGCCAGGCATGAAGTCATTGCCGTCATGGATGCTGATCTGAGCCACCCGCCGGACAAACTGGCTGCACTGATCCAGCCGATACTGGATAGTACCCATGACATCACCATCGGCAGTCGATATATCGCTGGCGGCAATACCATTGGCTGGCCCTTTTACCGACTCTGGCTGTCACGAGTCGGTGGCTGGCTCGCACGCATCATTTGCGATGTAAATGATGCAACTTCCGGTTTTTTTGCTTTCCGGCGGGAATTGATCGGAAACATCACAAAAAATGCTCGCGGCTACAAGATCCTGCTGGAATTACTGATGACCGGACAAGGCCGGTTGCGTGTAAAGGAAATACCCATCAGTTTCCGCGATCGGCTGCATGGCAATTCCAAACTTTCCCTCACCCACCATCTTGCTTATTTGCTACAACTCATCACCCTGGCGGGAGGAACCGTCTCATTCCACACAGCCAGCCGCTTTGCCATTGTCGGATTTCTGGGAATCTTCGTCGACGTCCTGATTTTTCAGTGGATGACCGGGCACGGAGCCAGCCTGGCTTCGGCACATATTTCCAGTTTCATTGCTGCCGCCAGCTTCAACTACACCATAAATTCAAAATGGTCGTTCCGGCTGCATCACGCGGGTCATCTGCATTGGCAGCAATTCATCCGTTTCCTGACAGTTGGTGTATTTGCATTACTTCTGAGAGGCGCTATCCTGGCCTGGCTGGTCTATACCTGGGGTATATCTGCTGAATGGGCAATTTTTCCTGCCATCCTGACAACAGCAATGGTGAACTACCTCGGCTCTGCTTTTTATGTATTCCCTCGGACAGAGCCCCCTGTTTCCACTGACACACGGTGGCGCGTTGCCTCTGTAGGGATTGTCTGTTTTGTCATTCTGTTACGCCTGGCCTACATAGATGTAGCGCAACTGATACCTGATGAAGCCTATTACTGGCAGTATGCACAACACATAGATCTGAGCTTTTTCGATCACCCCCCGATGGTTGCCTGGTTGATCTGGCTGGGAACTACGCTGGCTGGCCATAATGAGTTCGGAGTCAGAATCGGTGCTTTCCTGTGCGGATTGATCGCAATGGCTTATGTATTCGCGCTTGCGCGTAACCTTTATGACAAGCCCACTGCCATGCGTTCGGTACTGCTGTTTGCCATCGTACCATTCGGTTTTGCAACAGGGCTGGCAATGACACCGGATGCTCCACTGATTGCAGCCTGGGCTGCCACACTCTATTACATGGAACGCGCCTTGCTTGCCAATCAGAGCCAGGCATGGCTTGGAGTCGGCATTGCTTTCGGGCTGGGGATTTTATCCAAATATACGCTTGGTCTGCTTGGCATCGCCGCATTGATTTATGTTGTCCTGGATCCTGTTGCGCGCCGCTGGTTGCTCCGTCCTCACCCTTATCTCGCTATATTGATTGCACTGATCCTGTTCAGTCCGGTAATTATCTGGAACATAGAAAATGACTGGGCTTCCTTCCTGTTCCAGACTGGCAGAGTCGGGAATACACAACATACGTTTGCCACACATCTATTGATACTCCAGATTGCAACCGTACTTACCCCGGTTGGGCTGATTGCTGCTGTATTTGCGTTACGATCCATTTCCCTGAGTTACCGTCAGGCTCCCCGAAAATATCTCTTCATCGGCGTATTCACCGGGGCTCCCTTGCTGGTTTTCTTGGCAATCAGCACTTTCGATCCTCTGCGTTTTCACTGGACCAGCCCCCTCTGGCTGGCTCTGATACCTACCATGGCCTGGATGATCGGCCAGAATGATGTGCCCATGGACCTCTCTGCGCGACTTCGTGCTGCCTGGCAACCGATGATCGTCCTGTCATTACTGACTTATGCCTTCATCCTGCATTACGTCACGCTGGGAATACCAGGATTACCTTACCAGTTCCTGAGCGAGCATTATTTCTGGAAAGAAGCTACAGCAGAAGTCGAGAAAATTGCTGATGAAATCAGGCAAACAACGGGAGAAATGCCAATCGTGATTGGAATGAGCAAGTGGTCGACCGCCAGTGCACTTGCATTTTATAAGGACACGCCTGCCCTGGATATCCGGTCACGCAACCTGTTTGGTCAACACGCCGCCATGTACAGCTTCTGGAATCGCGTCGAACCTCCTTCTGATCAACCGATATTACTGATCGGGATGAAGCAGCAGGCATTGGAATCCAGTAATGCAACGGGAAATTTCGAGAACAGGTTAATCAATCTGGGAAAGATATATTCTCGCCCCATCTATCGACACGATGGCGTTTTATTGCGGACACTTTATTACAGGGTGGCTGCAGGATATCGTGGCAACTTCAACCCACAACCAGCGCCAGCCGATGCAAGAACCAGGCAGTATTCACCTGAGGTTGTCAGGTTCAATGGTTATGACCAAAGAACAGCCCTATCAACCATATCGTACTGATTCCCAAGATGATGAGTGTGACCTGCTGAATAGTCGCTCTGATTTCCGGCCGTTTATGCAGACTGGGGATCAGATCGGACATCGCTACGTATATCATGCTTGCCGCAGCAATAGCGAGTATAGGCGCTATCATGTGATCTAGCTGGTATAGCATGAAATAACCCAGCAACCCGCCAAACAGTGTCGCCGCACCTGATAACAGATTGAGCCAGAGGGCACGCGCCCGGGTAAAACCCGAATTGAGCAAAATGATGAAATCTCCTGCCTCCTGCGGAATTTCGTGTGCAGTAATGGCAATGGCCGTAACGATTCCGAGTTGAATATCCGCCATAAAAGCCGTTGCAATCAGGATACCATCTACAAAATTATGAAAGGTGTCACCCAAGACGATCATCATGCCACTGCGACCATGATCGTGGACATCTGATGACTTTATCTGTATAGCGGGTTCATGCGCCTCACATTCCGATAAATGACAATGGCGCCATAACAAAAGCTTTTCCAGAATAAAGAAAATAAGAATACCAAGCAGCAGGATCAACGTCAGTTGCTTGGGAGATTCTGTGAGCTCAAGTGCCTCAGGCAATGCATTCAGAAATGCTGCACCAAGAAGTGCGCCGATCGCGTAGGAAATTAGTACGGAAATCCACTTATTACTGTGGACATTCAGGGCAAATAGTGCTGCCAGTCCAATACTCAGTAAACCACTGGCTAGGCTGGCAAAAATAATCCAGGCTAATACTGGCATAAGTTACGTACCAAGAACAATCAGAAACAGACAGAAACTACACACATAATTATTTACGGATCGCAGTATAGACAGGAAAGGATAAGGTAAGAGGTTAATAACGATTTCCAGCTGAACTGAATTACATCAAGGAAGGCAATGAGGAAGGGAGTATTATTTTATTGTACTCGCCCGGCAGGCATCAATGGCGTAGTCATTGCATACCAGCAGGCTGCGTCATCCATAACAAACCGGCCATTCTTCCTGTTTTTCCATCACGGCGATAGGAATAAAACTGTTCAGGATTGCTGAACGTACATAAATCACCACCATAAACCTGATTTACTCCGGCATGAGATAGCCTCTGACGCGCCAGATCAAAGAGATTCGCATACCATTTTCCAGTCTCCTTGCCAGGCAAGAACGCACATGCTGCCCGGTGATCGTACTGAATAAACACCTCTCGCACTTCGTCTCCGACTTCAAAGTGCCGTGAGCTGATTGCCGGGCCCAGCCATGCAATTATCCGGTCGCTGCGACTGAACTTGCGTAACTCTCTGACCGTATTTTCGATAACACCTCCGGCCAGTCCGCGCCAGCCCGCGTGGGCAACACCCACAACACTGCCAGCCATATCACACAATAAGACCGGCAAACAATCTGCCACCAGAACCGCACACACCACACCAGGGCGACGGCTCATCGCGGCATCGGCTTCAAGTTCAAGTGTTTCATTACCGGAATCCACCCAGACTGGCTGTGAACCATGAACCTGTGTCAGCCAGCGAGGATGATCAGGCAGATATTGACGCAGTTGGTTACGGTTTTGTTGAACAATCAGCGGATCATCATCGACATGGCTTGCCAAATTCAGACCGGCATAAATTCCCCTGTTCTCAGCCGCCCCAATATTCCGGGTAGTAAACATGGCACCAACATTCGCAGGAGCAGGCCAGTCCGGCACAATCCGGTCAATCACGGGTAAGAACCTTTGTCATCCCGCGACTCTTATGAGCGTAAGCCCGATGGTAACCACATCTGCTCACTTACGCTACGGTAGAATGCAGTTTAGAAAAAATATCACACACCTGATCGATCTGTTCAGTCGTATGAGCTGCATTGATGCTGCAACGCACCAGTGACTTTCCTTCCGGTGCAGCAGGGGGTAATACCAGATTCACATAAATATCGTGCTCCATCAGTCCATTCCACAGTGTAAGTGCCTGCCTGGGATTATCAAGCAAGATAGCCACAATGGGGCCGGGTTGCGGACCGAGACGATATCCGCTCTTTTCAAGGCTGGAATAAAGCCGATGGGCATTCTGCCATAGACGTTCACGTAATAAACGCCCCTCTTGCAACAGTTTCAAAGCAGCACGTGTGGAAGCAATAGTTGCCGGTGAAGGAGAAGCAGTGAATATATAGGGATGGCTTACATACCGGAGCTGGTCAAGCTGAGGGTGATTGCTGACACAAAAACCACCGATACCACATAAACTCTTACTGAAAGTTCCAGTTATGAAGTCGATCTCATCATTCATCCCGGTTTTCTCCACTAACCCCTGACCGGTTTCTCCCAGAACACCGAGTGAATGAGCTTCATCAAGCAGTAAAGTGCTCTGATAGGTATTTTTTATTTGCACAATCTCAGCCAAAGGAGCCTGATCTCCTAGCATGCTGTAAATACCCTCGATAATGATTAGTGTATTTCGACTGCGATCACCCAACCGACGAAGCCGTTTTTCAAGATCAGCCGGATCGTTATGCCGGAAGCGAATGATATCCGCCCCACTCAAAATACAGCCATCATAAATACTGGCATGGGCATCCCCGTCGATCAGCACGACATCACCCGCCCCTACCAATCCAGAAATCGTTCCTAAATTAGCCTGATAACCTGTTGTAAAAACAATACATTCACGATATTTATAAAATTCTGCAAACTCACGCTCCAGTGCTCGATGACCATAGTAATTGCCATTGGCCATGCGCGAACCGGTGGTACCGGTACCTTCCTGATCAATGGCCTGATGAGCGGCTTCTCTGCATTCTGGTGCGAAACTGAGCCCGAGGTAATTGTTGGTTCCCAGCATCAATACACGACGTTTTCCGATTCTTGCTTCGGTTGCCGAGTAGGATTCTTCTATAGGAATGCCAAAAGCCCCAATACCTTCGGGTAATTGTGCTTTCCTTGCCGCTGCGGCTGCATCAAGTTTTTCCAGCAGACTCATTGTGATAATGATTTTATTTTGTAGATCAGATTGGCGAGGTCCTGTACCGTCAGAACATCTACGAGTGTGTTCAGTGGAACGGATATATCAAACTGATCCTCGATTTCCATCACTAGATTCAACAGTTTGACCGAATCAATCGCTAAATGCGTGATGAGGTTCGTTTCCGGAGATACTTCCGTTTCAATCTCCGTAAAATTTGCCAGGCGCTGGCAAAGCAGTGCTGTAATTTGCTCTTGAGTTACTTCAGACATGAGATCAATCCCTGAACAGTTCATATCGACAAATCATTCCCGGATCAGGGAATATGAAAATACCCGGTATCAAAACAGAAGTGATACCCGCGAAAGCAATATATTGTCGACGAACATTCGAAATGCTTCAAGAATAAATATCCGTTACATTCTGACAAGCTGGGGCAACACCGTTTCCAGTTTAGTTACCGGAGACCAGCCAGCCAGTTCTCTCTTCAGAGAAGAAATATCGCACGTCCAGTCTGGATGCTGAAATTCCATCACTTTGCCCGGTGTCAGTATCGGAGCATAATTCAGGAGGTGCGCCAGCCATAAATTAAAACGGGCCAGCATACGTATACCGCCCAAAGGTATCTGGAGACAATGCACCGGCCTGCTCAGAACTTGTTCAGCAAGCGCAGCGATGGACGTATAGTCATATCCGCCTGATGTTCCATCATCTATTTCATAAGTACCCTTCACAGGCTGCCCGGCCTCAAGCCAGTTATGAATGGCAGCAACCATATCGTCCACATGTATCAGGCCGAAACGGTTACCAGGATCTCCCGGCACCGGGAGAATACCATAGCGCATCGCCTGAAAAAATGGCTGCATCGCTTTGTCACCCAGACCGTAAACCGCTGCCGGCCTGAATACAGTCGATGCCAGTCCGGAGAATCCCGGGATCAGCTGCTCAGCCTCGAATTTACTCCGTGCATACCAGGAGAGATGGGGTTCACGCGCAGCCAGCGAAGAAATAAATAGGAATCTTGAACAGGAAGGTGCTCCGGAAGCAGCTCTTAATATATTTCTTGTTCCAGTCACGTTGGTTCGGGAAAAATCATCCCAGGATTTTCCTCTGATTGCTCCTGCACAGTGTATAACCGCTTCGGTACCAGAAACGAGGTCACACAATACACTGTCACAATTCATATCTCCACAAATCCATTCTACGAGTGGAAGATCCTGTCTGAAAGGTACTCGCCTGGCCAACGCACGAACCTTCCATCCGGACGCTGCCAGCTTGGCGATAAGAACTCGGCCGATAAACCCTGTGGCGCCCGTTAATGCGACAGTTCTAAACATGAAGTGTACTGAACATGAGAAGGAACTTCCATCTCCTTCTCGTGCGAAGATCTGGCCTTACCGATGGAAACTATGTTATCAGCCAGCGGTATGAATAGTCGTTGCTGCAGTGGGCTGTTCCAGATTTGCGCGCCGCAGGAATCCCTGACGTGCTGCAAAGCGTGACAACTTTCCTGAAGATGTCCGAGGCAATGTATGCGGCGGTACTAACTCAACCAGACAGCTTACCCCGAATGCCATATATACCATCTGCTGAAGTCTATTGATAAGCGATTGCCGGTCTACTGCCGATGCGAGTCTGCATTCAACAACCAGCACAACCGATGTCGAACCATCCTCATTACTGATTCCAAATGCAGAAGCTTCACGTGCCCTTACTTCCGGCTGTTGTTCAGCCAGCTCTTCCACATCCTGAGCTCGTATATTTCTACCATTGACGATAATGACATCCGTTCGCCGGCCTGTAATATACAAATCATCCTCGAACAGAAAGCCAATATCACCCGTATCCAACCAACCATCCGGTCTGATCGCTCTCGCGGTCTCTTCTGCGTTGTTGAAATACCCGTTCATTACACTCCCCCCCCTGACTAGAATACTTCCCACCGTCATGTGAGGGACCTCATGATCCGTGTCATCGACTATTCTGACTTCATGGCCTGGTAATGGGCGACCACAATTCACGAATTCATTATATTTTCTACCCTCTGCCTGGACTCTCACCGCAATCTTTTTCTCGATCAGGGTTCTGGCATCCACACGCAAACTCCTTGCTCCCCGGCTGATATCAGGGAAAGATACGGCAAGGGTCGATTCAGCCAACCCGTAGCATGGTAGAAAAGCACGCTCATCGAAACCCGCAGCAGCAAATTTAGCTGCAAAGCTTTTCAATGTATCCATTCGGATCATCTCAGCACCGACACCGGCCGCTCGCCAGCAGCTCAAATCCAGATCAGCCAAATCTGATTCACGGGCACGCAGCGTACATAACTTGAGACCAAATGGTTGGCTGAAAGCAATAGTGCAGCGATTACGACTGATTAACTTAAGCCACTGCAGGGGGCGGACTGCAAAATCCCGGGTTGCCAGATAATCTACAGATAATTGGGCTGCCAAAGGGGCCAATACCAGACCAACCAAGCCCATATCATGATAAAAAGGAAGCCATGAAGCGCATCGGTCACCCAGCCGAACATCAAGACCATTGCAAACGATACCGCGCAAATTGGTCATCAAAGCCCGCTCGGTAATGACCACCCCTCTTGGCAAACGAGTACTGCCGGAAGTAAATTGCAGATAAGCGGTTTCATCTGGTGTATTGGGGGAAAACACTACGTCAGCTTCTGGCAACAAATTGAGCTGTTCAGGTGTACCACTCCATTTAAGTTCGCTACTTACCAGGCTGCCAACCGCCTCATTGAGAAATTCAACGAAATCAAGATTGGCGACTGCAACGCTTGCCTTACTGCTCTCAAGCATACCTCTCAGTTGCTGTACATAGATTGCACGACTGCCAAGATTTACAGGTACCGGCATCGCAAATGGAACAAGGCCTGCAAACCGGCATGCAAAAAACAGCTCGATGAACTCCGGAGTAGTATCGGCAATCAGAGCAACCCGGCTGTTACGAGCCAATCCAAGACCAGACAGCCGCCTTGCGATTATTTTTGAGTTGGCACACAAATCTTTGTATGCAAGTACAAATTTTAGATTACCTCGGGAATCGTAGAAATTGTACCCAGTTTCCCCTTGTGCAGCATACTCGAGCGACTCTACTAAAGTTGTAAAATCTGCTCTTTTCTGAGTCAATGAATTAACTGTAGGCGTTGGCACAACGACATCTATTCTGGAAGACAGGGAATTACTTTTTTGTACTGGCGGAACGCCCAACTTGGCTATTGTCGAACTCAAAATCTTCCCCTAGAAATATTTTCTGGCCAATTTACTGAATGGACTGAACGGATACTGATCACTCAACCTGTTTATAAGCAGCAACCAATGACTCACAGCCTGAGAACCTTACGCTTCCGATAAATGCGTAGTCTCTATTCCATGGTATATATGGGCTGCGAGCTTATAGGAGGGTCCCTTAACTGTCAAGAAAACATTGCTTTCTGTTGTTTTATAGCAACAGTTATAAAAAACACCGAACACAATTAGCCTTCGATAATGATTCTTGCTCGCAACAATACCCTACCTCATCTGTAAAAAGCCAAAATCATTAGCTTTTGAATTTCATGCCGGATAAAATCATCGGCATTATAAATTGTTCACAACACGATTGAAATGAGGCATAAAGATAAGCAAAAACTTGGAATCAGTTTATTACTGCTGTTTACGACTTTACCAGCAGTGGTCTATGTTTATGCCGGGAGTTGGGTACGTCCGCCCGATGACATTGATATCTTCGGCCAGATGCAAACAATAACCGCCAGCCGCGAAGAAACGCTACTTGATGTGGCACGCCACTATGGTATCGGCCAGGATGAAATGGTGCTGGCCAACCCCAATATAAACCGCTGGCTGCCTGAAGATGGAGCCGAGGTTGTATTGCCACTGCGTTTTATAATCCCGCGGGCTGAACGAACCGGCCTTGTCATCAATCTGCCGGAAATGCGGCTCTATTATTTTCCCAAACCAGCAAAGGGACAAAAGCCCGAGATCATTACTCATCCTGTCAGTATCGGCAGAATGGATTGGAATACACCACTTGGCAGAACTACCATTGTCAGGAAACAAAAAGACCCGACATGGACACCGCCCCAATCTCTCAAAGCTGAGGCAATAGCAGAGGGTAAACCTCCACTGTCGGATGTCGTTCCGCCTGGCCCGGATAACCCTCTTGGACGATATGCGCTGTATCTCGGTCTGCCTGGCTATCTCATCCACAGTACCAATAAGCCATTTGGTGTAGGCATGCGTGTCACGCACGGCTGCATGCGCCTGTACCCTGAAGATATCGAAGAGCTGTTCAATCTTGTGCCTACAGGCACACCAGTACAAATCGTCAACCAGCCTGTCAAGCTGGGGTGGCAGGAAAACCTTTTATTCATCGAACTTCATCCGCCACTGGAAGAAGATGACACCACACCCTATGACTATGAGCAAAAAGTTCATAGTGCAATTACAGAATTCCTTGCAAAAACAACCAAAGATCCCAATGGAAAAATGACAAGGAATACCAGAATCAGCCCTGAAGCACTGGAGTCGGCAATTCGGGCCAGAAATGGCATTCCGACCCTGATCTCGGAGAATCTGGAAAATTAGCTCTCAGATATATTTAACATCCAGAATTTCGTACTCTCGAACACCACCAGGTGCCTGAACTTCAGCTATATCTCCCGCATATTTGCCAATCAATGCCCGGGCAATAGGTGAACTGATAGAAATTTTACCCTGTTTGATGTCAGCTTCATCATCCCCTACGATCTGGTAAGTCACGGTTGTATTATTACCCAGATCCATCAGATCGATAGTGGCACCGAATACACACGCACCATCTGCATTCAGCGTTGCGGGGTTGATAATCTGTGCATTGGACAGTTTACTCTCCAATTCTGCAATACGTCCCTCTATGAACCCCTGCCTTTCTTTTGCAGCATCATATTCGGCATTCTCAGACAGGTCACCGTGGGAACGTGCTTCCGCAATGGCGGCAATGACAGCAGGGCGATGGATCGTTTTCATCTCATGCAACTCTGCGCGCAATTTTTCTGCGCCAGCTTGGGTAATGGGAATGGCATTCATAACTTGATTTCTCTTTCCATGGAAAAACAATAAAACAACATTCATCAAACAACAGACACTCAACGCATCATTCGAATGATGCACAATAGTTGACTGTCTGGCTAAAAAGAGCTCGTAAACAAGTACCAATCTCTCCAGATTGGAAGTTCATCAAGCTTGGGAGGGAAGATTATTGTTGCCTAGATGGCAAGATTTTGCAAACGATAAACCCGCAATTCCTGGCGACTGGCCATACCGGCACAAGCAGCACGTGCACCGGCAATTGTTGTGTAATAAGTTATCCTGGCCTGCAAAGCCACACGCCGGATCGAATAAGAATCACGCACAGCACTACGTTTATTGGCAACTGTATTTATGATCAAAACAATTTCTCCATTCTTGATCATATCCACGATATGCGGCCGGCCTTCAGCTACCTTATTCACAGCAATAACCGGCAATCCAGCCTGCTGCAGAGTTCGAGCCGTACCACGCGTAGCATAAAGTGAGAACCCCAATTCAACCAGCTTGATAGCGATTGAAACAGCTTCCAGTTTATCACTGTCTCTTACACTGATCAGTACGTTACCCGATACCGGCAATTGAACACCTGCCGCAAGCTGTGATTTGACAAATGCCTCGGCGAAATTTTTACCTACTCCCATCACCTCACCGGTTGATTTCATCTCCGGCCCAAGGATGGTATCCACACCGGAAAACTTGGCAAACGGGAAAACAGCCTCTTTTACCGAAAAATGAGAAGGACAAATTTCTTTGGTGACACCTTGATCAGCCAGTGTCCGGCCTACCATGCAGCGAGCTGCGATTTTAGCCAGTTGCAAACCGGTTGCTTTGGAAACAAAAGGAGCAGTACGCGATGCTCTGGGATTAACCTCCAGTACATAGACAGTGTCATCCTGAATGGCGAATTGAATATTCATCAAACCGTTAACATTCAGCGCATACGCCATGGCCTCGGTCTGCCGACGCAATTCCCTCTGCAAGGAAGCGGAAAGACTAAAAGGAGGTAATGAACAAGCAGAATCACCGGAGTGAACCCCGGCCTGCTCGATATGCTCCATGATTCCACCGATCAGTACAGCTTTCCCGTCAGAAATGGCATCAACATCCACTTCGATCGCATTATTCAGGTAATGATCTAGCAGCACGGGAGAATCATTGGACACCTTCACGGCTTCCTGGATATAGCGCTCCAGATCACGCGCCTCATGTACAATTTCCATGGCACGGCCACCCAGCACATAACTTGGTCTGACGACAAGCGGGTAGCCGATTTCATCCGCTGCAGCCAACGCTGCTTCTGCAGTACGTGCCGTAAAATTGGGAGGTTGTTTAAGGCCCAACCCCTGCAGCATGGCCTGAAAGCGTTCACGATCCTCGGCACAATCGATCATATCCGGACTGGTGCCAATGATGGGCACACCATTGGTTTCCAGCGCACGCGCCAACTTCAGTGGAGTCTGTCCGCCGTATTGTACGATAACACCGGCCGGTTTCTCCACGGCCGCAATTTCCAGAACATCTTCAAGCGTAAGGGGTTCAAAGTACAATCGATCAGAAACATCATAATCAGTCGAGACTGTTTCAGGATTACAGTTGACCATGATCGTCTCATACCCATCTTCACGCAGCGCCAGAGCAGCATGTACACAACAGTAATCGAATTCGATTCCCTGGCCGATGCGATTAGGCCCGCCTCCCAGCACCATGATCTTCTTGTTATCAGTCGGACGCGACTCGCATTCTTCCTCATAAGTCGAGTACATATACGCCGTATGCGTATCAAATTCAGCTGCACAGGTATCCACCCGCTTATAAACCGGGCGCACTCCCTGTTCATGCCGTCTGGCGCGCACCTTATCCTGACTGGTACCAAGCAGTGCAGCCAAACGCTGATCTGAAAAACCGCAACGTTTCAAATGGTATAACTCACGCCGATCCAGCATTTCCAGCCGTCTCTCTGAAAGAGCTTGCTCCTGCCTGATCAGATCTTCAATCTGGACCAGAAACCATGGATCAATCCGGGTAAGCGCGTGAATTTCATCGAAAGGGATATTGCAACGGAATGCATCAGCGATATACCACAAACGATCAGGCCCGGGATGACCCAGCTCGGCCTTGATGATCTCGATATCCGTGGTCTTTTCGTCCAGACCATCCACGCCGCTTTCCAGCCCTCGCAATGCCTTTTGCAGCGATTCCTGGAAGGTGCGCCCAATCGCCATGACCTCGCCCACTGATTTCATTTGTGTAGTCAAACGATCGTTTGCCTGGGGGAATTTCTCGAATGCGAAGCGAGGTACTTTAGTTACGACATAGTCGATAGTCGGCTCAAATGAAGCCGGGATGATACCACCCGCAATATCGTTGCCCAGTTCATTGAGCGTATAACCGATTGCCAGTTTGGCGGCAACCTTGGCAATCGGGAAGCCTGTTGCTTTCGAAGCCAGTGCAGAAGAACGTGACACCCGTGGATTCATTTCGATCACGAGCATGTTCCCGTTCTCGGGATTAATAGCAAACTGTACGTTGGATCCGCCTGTTTCCACCCCGATTTCCCGCAGTACCGCGATCGATGCATCACGCATACGCTGGTACTCCTTGTCCGTCAGCGTCTGGGCAGGCGCAACCGTAATCGAATCTCCCGTATGAACTCCCATGGGGTCGACGTTTTCGATGGCACAGACAATGATGCAATTATCCTGTTTGTCGCGGATAACCTCCATCTCATACTCTTTCCAGCCAATGACCGATTCCTCGATCAACAACTCCCGGGTAGGTGAGGCTTCCAGGCCCCGCTCACAGATCTCGATGAACTCTTCCCGGTTATAGGCAATCCCGCCTCCGCTGCCTCCGAGCGTGAAAGAAGGCCGGATAATGGCCGGGTAGCCGATCATTGCCTGAGCCTGCATTGCTTCTTCCATACTGTGTGCCATGGCGGAACGTGCTGATTGCAGGCCGATACGTGTCATTGCCTGCTTGAATTTTTCGCGGTCCTCAGCCTTGTCGATAGCCTCACGGGAAGCGCCGATCAGCACTACACCGTATTTCTCCAGTACGCCATGTCGAACCAGATCCAGGGCACAATTGAGTGCAGTTTGTCCACCCATGGTCGGCAGCAATGCATCTGGCCGTTCGATCTCGATTATTTTTTCAACTGCCTGCCAGGTAATTGGTTCTATATAGGTGGCATCCGTCAGCTCCGGGTCGGTCATGATCGTCGCCGGATTGGAATTGATCAGAATGACGCGATAACCTTCCTCCCGCAGTGCCCGGCAGGCCTGCACACCGGAATAATCGAATTCACATGCCTGGCCGATGACAATCGGCCCGGCGCCAATGATGAGGATAGATTTCAGGTCGGTACGCTTTGGCATGATGACGAAGGTTGTTCCGATGATTCAGGCTGACTGCTTGTTTTCCACCATCCGACTGATGAAACGACTGAATAAATAATTAACATCTTGTGGACCCGGGCTGGCTTCAGGATGTCCTTGAAAACATAGAACAGGATGATCCGTCAATTCAAATCCCTGAAGACTTCCATCAAATAATGAATGATGGGTAACGCGCACATTGGCAGGCAGTGTATCGACATCCACTGCAAATCCATGATTCTGGCTGGTGATCATCACCCGGCCACTATCGACATCCAGTACCGGATGATTGGCACCATGGTGCCCGAATTTCATCTTGATCGTCCTGGCACCAATCGCCAATGCAATTATCTGATGACCCAAGCAGATACCGAACACAGGGATTTTGCTTGCCAGTAATGCACGTGCCATATCGATTGCATAATCACAGGCTTCCGGATCTCCAGGACCATTGGAAAGCAGCACACCATCAGGCCGGGCGGCAAGAATTTCATCGATCCGTGTCTGCGCGGGATAAACGGTAACATGACAACCATGTTCGACCAACTTGCGCAGAATCGCACGCTTGACACCAAAATCCAGCACAGCAACCCGGCAGCGGCTCTCGCCCGCAGCTTGATAACCTGTTTCTGGCGACCATGCGCCTTCACTGAATTCCCATGGCTGACTGCAACTGACCACTCGCGCCAGATCCATTCCCGTCAGACCGGGAAATGCCTGCGCCTGTCGTAATGCTTCGGTTTCATCGATATGACCGGTCATGATACAGCCTGCCTGTGCGCCCTTCGTTCTCAGAATACGCGTAAGTTTGCGTGTATCGACCCCGGCAATCGCCGGCACACCATGTTGTTTGAGAAAATCCGGTAACGTATGACGACTGCGCCAGCTGCTGGTGACGAGTGACAGATCACGAACCACCAGCCCTGCCGCATGAATGATCCTGGAAGCCGTAGTTGATTCAATGTCCTCGTCATTCACACCGGTATTACCGATATGCGGATAGGTCAGCGTAACGATCTGGCGGCAATAAGAAGGGTCAGTGAGAATTTCCTGGTAACCGGTCATGGCCGTATTGAAAGCCACTTCACCGACAGTGATACCTTCTGCACCGATCGAGTTTCCGTGAAAAACAGTACCATCAGCCAGAACGAGTACAGCACGCGGACGGTTAGACACAGAACTCCCCAATAATTTGTAATACGATGCAGACGGACAGAAAAAAGCGGCTCAAGATTGATCCTGCACCGCTAAGGTCAATTATACGCGAGATACAAAAGCTTTTCCAGAAACGGTTACCGGCTTCTGCGCCCGGTAAAAGTAAAATACTCCTCTGAACCGCCTCATTACCACTCGTTGTTCATGTGGAGAAAGTGCTATTTTCCATCATCAGGAAGAATATTTTTTCATCGCCTGTAAACAATCCTCTGTCCCGCAGACTAACGATCTTCAACAGATGATGGCAAGAAATATTGCTCAGGCCGCCATACCATGATGCCGCAGCAATGCATCAATTTTTGGCTCGCGTCCGCGAAATGCAATGAATGATTCAAGTGCCGGGCGGCTGCCACCCACGGCAAGAATTTCATGCCAGAAACGCTCTCCGGTTTTTGCACTGACCACTTGGCCGGCACCATTCTCCTCGAACAGGCTGTAAGCATCAGCAGACAATACTTCCGCCCATTTATAACTGTAATAACCGGCAGCATAACCTCCAGCAAATATATGTCCGAAGCTGCCCGGAAACCGGTTGAACGCGGGTGGAATGATGACGGCAACCCGCTGGCGGATTTTATCCAGACGCTGTAACACGGTTTCACTGCCCTGCGGGTCAAAATCCGTGTGCAAATGCATATCAAACAAGGCAAACTCAATCTGACGCAAAGTCTGAAGGCCGCTCTGGAAGTTCTTGGCTGCGAGCATCTTATCGAATAACGCGCGCGGTAGCGGATTGCCGGTTTCCACATGCGCAGTCATACCACGCAATACTTCCCACTCCCAGCAGAAGTTTTCCATGAACTGGCTGGGCAGTTCAACCGCATCCCACTCGACCCCGTTGATACCGGAAACACCCAGCTCATCCATCCGGGTCAGCAAATGATGCAATCCATGACCAAATTCATGAAACAGCGTAATTACCTCATCATGCGTGAACAATGCCGGGCGCAACTGGCCATCGATCGTCACGGGTGCCGAAAAATTGCAGGTAAGGTAGGCAACTGGCGCCTGGATTTCGGAGCGGCCGATTTCAGGTACCTCAATCTTCCGCCGGGTGATAGCATCATCCATCCAAGCCCCGCCACGCTTACCGGGGCGGGCATAAAGATCCAGATAGAACTGCCCCAGCAAATTACCATTCGCATCAGCAATATCGAAAAATTTCACATCCGGATGCCAGCACTGAATGTTACGTGCCGGCTCTGCTTCGCTGATACGTATGCCGTACAGAGTCCCCACCAGTCGGAACATGCCAGGCAATACCTTGTTCTCCGGGAAATATTGCTTGACCTCCTGCTCAGAAAAAGCATAACGCTCGATACGCAGCTTCTCGCTGGCGTAGGCAATATCCCACATTTCGAGTCGATCCAGTTTCAGCTTATCAGCGGCAAACTGCTGCAGCTCTGCCAGATCTCTTTCTGCGTAAGGTCTCGCTTTGGCTGCCAGCTCATTCAGAAAATCCAGCACCTGCTGCGGCGTTTCCGCCATCTTGGGAGTCAGTGACACCTGTGCGTAACAATCGTAACTCAGCAGCCTTGCTTCCTCCTGGCGCAAACGTAGCATCTGTTCGATCAAAGGCATGTTGTCACGATTCACAGTCTGCTCCGGAACAGCTTCAAGCTCACTCGCCCGTGTCACATATGCCCGATACATCCGTTCACGTAAACCGCGGTTATCCGCATACTGCATGACTGGCAGGTAGGAAGGCGCATGCAGAGTAAATTTCCAGCCCGGCACAGTAATCGAAGTATCTTTGGTTGCCGCTTCACGCGCCACCTGCAATACATCCTCCGGAATTCCGGCAAGTTCATCCCGGTTTTCTATAAACAAAGAAAACGCGTTGGTTGCATCCAACAGATTATCGTTGAATTTTGAGCTCAACGCCGACAGTTCTTCCTGAATCTGCATGAATCGGGCTTTATCTTCCAGCGGCAGTTCGGCACCTCCCAAGTGAAAATCACGTAACTGATTGTCCACAATTTTCCTGCGTGCCTGACTTAAATCATTGAATGCCGGATCTGCCCGCAACTGCCGGAATTTCTCAAACAATACTGGATCCTGCGACAACTCGGCATAGTACTGCGTAATACGCGGCAGATTGGCGTTATAGATTTCGCGCAGCTCCGGGTTATTCATGACCGCATTCAAATGCGCTATCTGCCCCCACGCACGCGACAAACGCTCATTCGCATCCACCACCGGCTGCACAAAATCCTGCCAGTCAGGAGATTCTGTCGCATTTTTAACTCTATTCACTACCGCACGGCAGTCGCGCAACAACTCGTCCATGGCAGGCGTGATGTGTTCGTTCCGAATTTCCTCATAGCGAGGAAGCGTGGAAAAATCTAACAGCGGGTTTTTCATATCAGTAATAATTCAGAAAAAGTTTTTGTTATCGATGAATATTCAGAATACCCGGTCTGCCGAATAACCCGGGATTTTAATATGATCTTGACGAAACCAGTGTTTCCCGGGAATTGTTATCAACCATACACGATACGCCCACCAATCAGGGTGAATCGGGTACGCCCGTATAATTCCATTCCGAGAAATGGCGTATTTTTACCTTGGCTTCTCAGTTCGGTGTGACTGACGACCCAGTTTGCATCAGGATCAAAGATACACAAATCAGCCACAGCACCTGCTACCAGCTGCCCGGTCTCGATTCCCAGAATCCGTGCAGGATGGAATGTAATTCTCGTCAGCGCTTCAGGTAATGACAACCTATTTTCCACCGCCCATTTCAGCGTGAGAGGCAACAGCAGCTCCAGCCCGGTGGCACCGCTTTCAGCCTGAGCAAATGGCAACGACTTGGCATCTTCATCTACAGGCGCATGATCCGAACAGATTGCGTCGATCGTTCCGTCCATCAATCCGGCACACAACGCATCCCGGTCTGCCAGGCTTCTGAGTGGCGGCATGAGATGGCAATTTGCATCAAAGAAACCAATATCCATATCGGTCAGATGCACATGGTTGATGGAAACATCACAGGTCAGCGGCAGTCCCTGTCGTTTGGCTGCCCGCACCAGCGCAGTTCCCTCTGCACTGGAAATACGGCAGAGATGTACGCTGGCACCCGTTTCCTTCATCAGTGACAGAATACTGGCCAGTGCAATCGTCTCTGCACACACCGGGATTGCCGGTAAGCCAAGACGGGTGGCAATCTCACCTTCATGGGCCACACCGTGATTGGCCAGATGTATATCCTGAGGACGCAGCCAAACCTTGAAACCAAACGTGGCGGCGTACTGCATGGCTCGCATCAGCACATGCAGATTGGCAATGGGCGCATCGACCTGACTAAATGCGACACAACCGGCATCGTGCAGTTCGACCATTTCAGTCAAACGCGCCCCCTTGAGTCCCTGGGTTAGCGCGCCCACCGGATACACTCGCGCCTGATCGAGATTACGGGCACGATGCTTCAACATCTCCACCAGGCCCGGCTCATCCAATGGCGGATCTGTATCAGGAGGACATGCCAGACTGGTCACCCCTCCTGCTACCGCAGCTTCCAGCTCTGATTCCAGCGTAGCCATATATTCAAGTCCCGGCTCACGCAAGCGTGCTGACAAATCAACCAGACCGGGACATACGATCATTCCACCGGCCTCGATCTCACGATCATCATGAAAACCATCCGGCCGGGAACCGATCGACACGATTTTGCCTTCAGCCAGATACAGATCATCAGTACGATCCATTCCACTGCCGGGATCGATCAGACGACCATTTCGGATATGAATGTGCATATCAATTTCCGGCAAGGATCGACATCACCGCCATGCGGACGGCAATACCAAAGTTTACCTGGGGAAGAATGACGGATTGGGTACCATCCGCCACCTCTGAATCGATTTCCACCCCCCGATTCATCGGGCCGGGATGCATCACGATTGCATCGGACCGGGCAAGCGCCAGCTTCTCCGGTGTCAGTCCATAATATTTGAAATACTCTTCGGTGCTGGGCAAATGTGCTGACTCCATACGCTCATGCTGCAATCGCAACATCATCAGTACATCCACATCTTGCAGACCCTGTACCATATTATGGTAGACATGCACGCCAAGTCGCTCGACTTTGGCCGGCAACAGTGTCTTGGGAGCAATGACACGAATCTCAGGTACACCCAACGTCGTCAGTGCGTGAATCTGCGAACGCGCAACGCGGGAATGCAGAATATCCCCGATAATCGCTACACGCAACGCATGGAAATCCTGCTTATAGCGGCGAATGGTAAACATATCCAGCAATGCTTGTGTGGGGTGTGCATGCCATCCGTCACCCGCATTGATGACATGAATTTCCGGCCTGACATGACGGGCAATCAGATGCGCTGCCCCACTTTGGTTATGACGCACGATAAACATATCCGCATGCATGGCAGACAAATTATCCACCGTATCCAGCAACGTTTCTCCCTTGGTCTGAGATGAAACTGCCATATTGAGATTGATCACATCCGCCGAAAGGCGTTTTGCTGCAATTTCGAAAGTTGTGCGGGTGCGGGTACTCGGCTCAAAAAACAGATTGAATACCGATTTACCCCGGAGCAGGGGAATTTTCTTGACATCACGCTCTGTTACACCGGTGAATGATTCTGCAGTATCGAGAATATGGCGCAAAATCACAGCAGGCAGCCCTTCCGTCGTCAACAGATGCTGCAGCTCACCATTTTTGTTCAGCTGGGGGTGTACGCCCATTACGCAGAGATCCCGCAGGAATTACGACAACACATAGGCTTTAAATATCAGTGAAGAGAACCCATACATAACAACCAAAGCCGGCTGGATAACACCAGCCAAACAGGAAGGCAGCAATCAAATTCCGGATAGCCATCAACCTGTCGTCAGGCTGCGTAAATCCAGACTCAATTTACCGTCATCCGACTGTCTCAGTTCCAGCATGCTGTTTTCCGGCAATGTGAGCACCTCCCCCGTATACCGGGCGGCAATCGGCAATTCCCGTCCTCCGCGATCCACCAGCACAGCCAGATCGATACTGGCCGGACGACCATAGTCGAACAGTTCGTTCACTGCTGCACGGACTGTTCTGCCGGTATAAAGCACATCATCCACCAGAATGATGTGACTGTTCTCGGCATCGAAAGGAAGCTGAGAAGGTCTGACTTGTGGATGCAGGCCGATTTTACTGTAGTCATCACGATAAAAGGAAATATCCAGCACCCCCACCGGCAACGCAATCTCCAATGCCTGGTGAATACGCCTGGCCAACCAGGCACCTCCGGTATGAATGCCCACGATAGCGGTATTTCCGGCTATATCCGGCCGTATTTTTTCAATGAGTTGTGTCAGTAATTGCTCGGCGTCAGGAAGCTGCATGAGATAAATCAAAATAAGTCTGAAGAATATGTTGTGCTGCGATCTGATCGAGCATCGGCCGCTGTTTTTTGCCAGTCACACCTGCTTCTTCCAGCACTGAACGGGCAATCACAGTCGTGTAGCGCTCATCCGCCAGTGCCACTGGAATCCTGAATCGCCCTTCCAGCCGCCTGGCAAAACGACGACACAACCGGGTTATTTCATGCTCAGTACCATCAGCATGAACTGACAGCCCCACCACCAGCAGAACCGGCTGCCATGCTTCGATCAGCTCCGCAATCTTTTCAAAACGGGGCCTCGTCATCGACTGATCGATCGTCGTCAGAGGATGAGCCATTCGCAATTCATGTTCACCAATCGCCACACCGATGCGCCGTTTACCGAAATCAAAAGCCAGTACCGTGCCAGACGAAGCACTGGTCATATCAAGCATGACCGACTTCACTGGACAAATTACAAAAATCGATTCCCAGCAACTTCATGGCGGCAGGCAGCCGTTCTTCAGAAGACAACTCAAACAGTATCTGCGATTCGGCGGGTACCGTCAGCCAGGCATTTTGTGCCAGCTCCTGCTCGAGCTGCCCTGCTGCCCATCCTGAATAACCCAGCGCTATCAGCATTCTCTTCGGGCCCTCGCAATCGGCAACTGCCTGCAGAATGTCGGCGGATGAAGTCAAACCGATCGACTCATTGGAAGACAGCGTAAATTTCCACGATCCGACCGGTTCGTGCAATACAAATCCACTATCGATCTGCACCGGACCACCCAGCAATACCGGCAGATTGGAAGAAGCTGTACCTTTGGGAAACATCCCCAGTTGCAGCAACAAGTTTTCCACGGATAAATCCGTCGGGCGATTGACCACGAGACCCAGTGCACCACGTTCGCTATGCTCACAGATATAGGTCAGTGTCCTTGCGAAGAAAGAATCTTCCAGCCCCGGCATGGCAATCAGAAAATGATCGGTAAGGTTGATGCTTTGCATAACGATTACACCATCCTGGAACAGATAAGAATTTGCTTCCGGTTTCACACCCAATAAGCGGTGCGCGTCATGATCCTGGAGCTGAACTTCATGGCAACTTTGACTGGAGCAGGCAACTGCCCTCCCCCATGTGAAACCGCCATGGTAGCGTGACACGCTTCATCCACTTTCATCTGTGTCACGATGGCTCTGCTGCGAACATCCTGATGAGGCAATCGCTGCAGATGATCTGCCAGATGTGCCTCGACCTGGCGCTCGGTTTCGGCCAGGAAACCAAGATTCCATTTATCGCCGAGCACACCGGCCACCAGCCCCAGAGTAAACGATCCGCCATACCACAGCGGATTCAGAAAACTTTTACGCCCGCCCAGCTCCGCAATGCGGCGCTCTGTCCACGCAAGATGCTCGGTTTCTTCACGTGCCGCCTGATCCAGCGCCTGTCGCACCCGGTCATTACGCGCTGTCAGTGCCTGCCCCTGATAAAGTGCCTGAGCACAAACTTCACCAACATGATTGATGCGCATCAGTGCTGCAGATTCACGTTTCTCGATCTCGCTCAGCTCATTTTCAGGCAGATCCTTCCCCGGTACCGGGCGCAGGGTATTGGCAGGAGCCAGTAATGTCCGTAAGGCGCTATCAAAACCTATGATCAATTTATCGATATTCAACATAAAACTCTCCATTGCCTGCTTTGGTTGATTTTGTGTTTTACGCCAAACCAACCCAAGCTTTCATTTTATACGCATTTGCCGTGCGAGCAATGTTACCGGATGCAAAACCTCTATATTTGTTCCTTTCTTCGCCAATCCGTTGGCAATATGCAAGGCACAACCAATATTCCCCGTCACCAGACAATCCGCACCAGTGCTCTCAAAGGCCTGTAATTTCGCATCGAGCAAGGATTTTGCAAATTCGGGTTGATCGAGAAAATAAGTGCCAGCCGCACCACAACACTGTTCGTTACCAGGAAGCTCCACCACTTCAATTCCCGGAATACGCCGGAGCAAAGGGTACATGTGCTTTGAAGTACGTAAAGTGTTACGCAGCGTACACGGCTCATGCACGGTAACTCTACGTGACAAAGGTGCAAAACCGACCTCGTCCCACTCCTGTTCATCGAGAAACTGGCTGATATCCATTACTGGCACAGAAAATCCGGTATCCAATCGCGATGAGTATTCCGTCAGTTGGACACCACAGCCGGAAGCGGTATTGATGATGGCCTGAATATTCAAGCCTTCAAAAGCATGGAGATTTTGTTGTGCCAGCGATCTGGCCGCATCGATCCGGCCGCTGTGCTGATGCAGTGCTCCGCAACAGGTTTGCGTATCTGGCACACGCACCGTATAGCCCATCCGGTTCAGCACAAATATGGATGAAAGCAGTGTTTCAGTATCGATCAACCTTGCCACACATCCCAAAAACAACCCCACTTCACCGCGCAGCACCCCCCTGGCCGGATATGAACGACGCCACAGCTGGCCTGGCAAATTGCGAGTTGCCAGAAATAGTAGAGACTGGATCAAATCGCTTCTTTTCAGAGTCTCCAGCCGCAGCAATAACGACAACAAGCCACTACCGGCCAGCAAACGCAACACTGGCCGCAACCTGTCGAATCGACCAGGTTTGGCAATCAATTCCCGTTCCAGAAAGTCTCTTAACCGGCCCTTTTTATGCTGACTTTGTTTCTGCACGGATGAATACTCATGAATCATGACACGTGCACCATCGATCAACTGCCCATAAGCAACATTATTCGGACAAACCTGTTCGCAGGCACGGCAAGTCAGACACCGATCCATGTGCTGAATAAATCTCTCATTCAAAGGAATACGCCCGCTGGCGACTCCACTCATCAACGCAATCCTCCCGCGTGGTGAGTCTGCTTCAGAATGCGTCAGATGATAAGTCGGGCAATGGGGCAGACACAGTCCGCACGCCACGCAGCGATTGGCTTCAGTCAACAGCTTTTCGACTGACGAATCATTTCGATCAGTATTTTTCATAGTCTTCAAGCCAGCTGTTCCAGCAAAATCGAATCATTGTATGATTTGGATATATTCCGGGTCGAATAATTACGGTCGATCATTCTGATTCTGCCACGATCTTTTTTGAATACATAGTCAATCCCCATTTAATTTACTGCTTGCCATGCGGGCAGAAACTGCCATAAAATTGGCGGTTTTAGTTAACAAACAACCACTTTTACAAGGGGCAACATGGTAGTAGTGAGACTGGCACGCGGTGGTGCCAAGAAGCGTCCTTTTTACAGCATGGTAGTGGCTGATTCCCGTAACCGGCGGGATGGCAAGTTCATAGAACGTGTCGGGTTTTATAATCCGCGTGCTACTGGCGGCGAAGAAAGTTTGCGTATCCAGATGGATCGCCTGACCTACTGGCAATCCAAGGGAGCCCAGCTGTCCGATACCGTTTCACGACTCGTCAAGCAGTTTGGCAGACAGCAAAAGGCTGCACAACCACAGGAGTGAAACAGGGCTCCCTCTACCAGAGGAGCCTATGGTTGTGCTGGGTCGGATCGCCGGGCCACACGGCATTCGAGGTCAGATTAAAGTCATTCCCTTCACCGAGTATGTTGATGGGTTGATGGAGTACCCTGTGTGGTGTCTCAGCAGAGATGAGAAAAACTGGCAAATCGTGCGTCCAGCTACCTTTTTCATTCACGATAATCTGCTGATCGTCACTCTCACCGAGTATAGCGACCGGACGAGTGCATCTGAACTGAAGGGATTGCTGGTTGCAGTGCCGCGCAGTCAGTTGCCCCCGCTGTCAAAAGATGGAGAGGACGGTTACTACTGGACGGATCTGATCGGGATCAGTGTGGTCAATATGCAGGGCGAACCACTCGGCACAGTAGCCGGCTTGTTTGAAACCGGGGCAAATGATGTATTACGAGTCCGGCTGTCCGGAAGCAGTAAAGATGAATTGATTCCTTTTGTCGATCAGGTTATCAGACAGGTGGATCTGGAATCACGACAAATCACAGTAGACTGGGAACTGGGTTATTGAATTTCATATCATGCCGTTCGAGTTTGACGTCATCACACTGTTGCCTGATATGTTTGATGCCGTCACGCAACACGGTGTAACAGGCAGAGCGCACAAAAGTAATTTATATCGTCTGCATACCTGGAACCCTCGTAATTATGCTATGAACCATTACCGGACGGTAGATGATTCGCCCTATGGCGGGGGTCCGGGTATGGTCATGATGGCCGAACCACTGGATAAGGCGATTACGGATGCAAAAGCCAGACAGGGTGAAGACGGAGTCAGCAAAACCCGTGTCATTTACCTTTCACCACAAGGTAAGCGACTGGACCATAAAAAAGTTTTGCAGATTTCTCAGTTGGATGGGGTTGTGCTGCTCTGTGGTCGCTACGAAGGAATTGACGAAAGACTGATAGAGGATCAGGTAGACGAAGAAATTTCAATCGGAGATTATGTCATTTCCGGTGGGGAACTGGCAGCAATGGTTTTAATCGATGCGGTGGTAAGGCAATTACCGGGAGCGTTGGGCGATACACGATCAGCCGGACAGGACTCTCACACGGATCATTTGCTGGAGTATCCACACTATACCCGGCCCGAAGTGCATAAGGAAAAACCGGTCCCCCGGATACTGCTATCCGGTGATCACGCAAAAATAGAACGCTGGCGCCTGCAACAATCCATTGGCAGAACCTGGTTGAAAAGGCCGGATTTGTTAGCAGAAAAATACCCGGAAGGGCTCCCTGACAGGGAAAATGAATTACTGGAAGAATTCAAGCAATTACGATATAGAGTGGTTGCCAACCAATTGATGGATAACACTAAAGAACAGGAGCAATGAAATGAACTTGATCGAACAACTAGAACGGGAAGAAATTGAAAGACTGGGAAAAACCATCCCTGATTTTTCACCAGGCGATACACTCGTGGTTAACGTAAATGTAGTAGAAGGTGACCGTAAACGTGTCCAGGCTTTTGAAGGAGTCGTTATCGCCAAACGCAATCGCGGACTCAATTCTTCATTTATCGTAAGAAAAATATCCAGCGGCGAGGCAGTCGAGCGTACGTTCCAGACTTATTCACCCCTCATCGCAAGTATGGAAGTCAAACGGCGCGGTGCAGTACGCAGAGCAAAACTTTATTATCTGAGAGACCGATCCGGCAAGGCTGCAAGAATTCGAGAGAAACTCCCTGCACGCAGTGTCCAACAGGAAAATGTGGCAGAAGCATTACAACCTTAATCAGGATCACCCTACCGCCCGCAATATCCTTCATCAGGAGGAGAGTATTTTCAGTGCAATCTTCTGTGTACCTGAAGCAATAAGTATTTCTACAATGTCTCTGCATTGCAGAAAGAAAACTCTCCTCTCATAAAGCCGGTTCCCAAGCTATGCTGGACGAAACAGCACGATCTTGCTCAAAACGTATTGACGTCATAATACCGGTTTACAATGCACCTGTTCTAACCAGGCGTTGTATCGATTCTGTGGTTACCCACCTCGGAGAGTCCATCCACAGGGTACTCATTCAGGATGATGCATCTGACAACGAAACTCGTGTCATGCTGGATCATCTCCCCTACTCATGCGTGGAAGTTTTTCACGCAGAAAAGAACCAGGGTTTCGGCATGGCAGTCAATACGGCTGTCAGCCGGTCTGATGCATTCTATGTATTCGTTCTCAACTCTGATACTGAAGTCAAAAGCAATATCCTGCCACTCCTCTGCTTCGCTTTTGACGCAGATCCAGAGCTGGCGGCCATTGTTCCCGCAGGAAACAGTTACGATAATTTCGACCTTGGCCGTTATATGCTGTATTCTGGCAACTATATCCGTAACTACTATTTACGCGGGCACGCTTTCCTGATACGCCGCGATGTTTTCCTCGCAATCGGTGGATTTGACCCGATCTTCGGTCGCGGGTACTACGAAGATATCGATCTTGGTCGTCGTCTTGATCTCAATGGCTGGCGTTTCGGAGTCCACCCCGAAGCTCATATTTACCACAAAAAGGGGGGGTCATTTGGTGATAATCGTCGCCCGTTATCCCGGCATAACCGCGCTGTTTACCTGTCACGTTACCCGAAAGCACAGCAAAATATCTTGCTACTTACGGTCAGTTGCACATTGATTGATTTTGATGAAGAGCTTATTGGTATCATGGACCAGATTTTTCATGATGGAGGTTACGTTCACTGGTTTACACCAGCGCGACCGAGTCAGTTAACCTGCCTGCAAATGTACAACCATGCCCTGAATGCATACTCGGTAGTCAGAATCCTGCTGCGAGGCTGGAAACGTGCAGACAGACAGGTTACAGAAATCTGGATCGCACCGGAAACCCCCTTCTTTCTTCGCACACTGCTGACTGCCTGGGGAAAATGGCAGAACCTTAAAGTTTTGTTACTCAAACAAGCCACAAAATAAGGCTTTGTTATCGGACCTGATTGTGAAGCTGATTGCCGAACCAGCTCCGGTTCAGTTATCCAGCAGCTTTTTTATTCTTTCTGGCGGTCGCCCCAGTACTGCGCTGTCACCCCGAACGACGATCGGCCGTTGAATCAGATCAGGATTTTCCGCCATCAGCCGTAACAGCTCATCATCATCCACTGATTCCGTACCTCTAGCAAGTGGTTCATCTGCACGCAACAGATCTCTCACCGAAATACCCAATTTACACACGAGCTCACGTAACACTTCGACCGTCAGCCGGTCGTCATAATAATTGATACTGTCAAACTCTCTGCCACTTTCCTTGAGAATGGACAAAGCGTCACGGCACTTGCTGCAGGTTGGTTTCTGATAAATGGTTATTTTATCGCCCATGTATCCATCTCACTTGATCCCACATTCTTTGGAAATAGCAGTGTAGGCTGCAGTTGATCCTTTCAGACCAAAAGTATCGGTTGTGGCCGTTCCCTGCGAGGAAGTTCCACTCACTACCATCTGACTGCCTCCGCGTATCGCTGCTACCAGTTTGTTATCGATTGCCGAATCAGGCGCCCATGCAGTCTCATTCTGGGTAAACAGTTTGAAACGCTGATTACCAATGCTGACCGTCACTTCACTGCTCTGCTTATAAGGATAGCCCGCAACGAAGCTGAACACATTTTTACTTTTCTCGGCAGGACGGTGCGTGACCAGTGCATAAACTGCTCCACGCTTAGTATAGTTGCCTTCCTCTTTCTTAGGCTTGCCAACCATATAACAAACCTTGCTGCTGTCTTCCGTGTAAACATAGGCAATCCAGTCATCGAACTCCCCGATTACCTCAGGATCGGCAGCCTGTACCAGATTACTTGTCATAAAAGAAACGGCTGACAGCATCAGTACTTTTGCGAATATCCGTCTCATTGCATCAGACTCCATAATTATCGGCATAGTCTGGCCCGACATCCGGGTGCGGGCCGTTTACCCGTGGTTTATCAGTTACATCCTTCCATTTTATAAATGAAGTAGCCATTCTGTTTAATTGCTTCAATAACCTCATCAGGTGCTTTCTGGCTGTGGCAGAAGCGACATTCCTCACTGGTTACGGTTGCCCCTTCTTCTCCGATCGAAGAAAGCCATTGTTTTGCAAATTCAATAGCCTTTTTGTCATCCCTGATATCAGTGAATACATCAAAATGCATGACATGCCCGTCTTTGGCTTTGACATAGGTATCGTATACATGAATTTGCATGAAAAACTCTCCTTGACAAGAAATGGTAAAAAAACAGAAACGGCCGAATACTGGCCTATTATGCCATTTTTCTACGTGCCACGATAACGCCATCACGGGTTGGGTTGATAAAGGCATCAAACTCCGGGTCTGTCGAAATCAACCGGTTATGCTCTCTGATTGCTTTTGTCCAGTCCGGTTTGGCATCTGCAGAATCTTCCACAGCTACCCGGCCATGCCACAATACGTTGTCGGCAATATACAAACCACCAGAGCGGATTCGTTCTCGGGCCATCAGCCAGATATCGGGATACCCCCCTTTATCGGCATCGTTGTAGCAGATATCGAAATTCCCATCTGTCTGGCCAAATATGTCCTGAGCATAGCCTGTACAGAACCTCACCCTCTCCCACAACCCGGCAGCAGCGAGGTATTGTTCCGCCTGTTCCCGATTGAGCGGATTACTATCCGTACAGACAACCTGCCCACCAGGCCCGACTGCTCTGCCAAACCAGTAGGCAGAATACCCATACCCGCTGCCAAACTCGAAAACCCTGCGCGCTCCAATCATTTTTGCGTAAATCTCCAGCGAGATGCCGACAAGCCTGCCGACGATCGGGAAACTTTTTTCCAGCGCAAACGCCTCCATCTCATCGAGAACCGGGTGATCAGACTGTCTCGCCAGTGTGTGCATGTAATGTTCGATGATCGGGTCAACAATCATCAATACTATCCGGTTCATCAGCAGTGAAAATCCGGGAAATCTGCACGGTCAGGCACTCATCAAAAACATTTGCGGATTCTGATTTCCATTCCTCTCACCGCTCGTATATTTCTGCCAGATTCTGTCAGGGTCTTCCCTGTATTTCCGCCAGCAAACGGCTATGGCAGTCACTGTGAGTAAAAATGGTGGAATACGACTAGTTATAAGAAAAGTATCAGTTAGCCCGGACAGAAAAATAAAACACACGATTGCGCTGCCCAACAAAGTCATCTGATGTTCTTTGAATGTTCTGAACCAAGACCATAGTAAAAATGCAAAAGCTAATATACCCAGCAATCCCAAATGTATACCAATTTCAACCAACTCATTATGGAAATGCCTTGCTTCATGAAATTCGGCTAAATCTCTGTAAACTCCCTGCTTATAAGTTATATAACTATCTTTAAGATACTGCTTTGCCATACCGGAACCATGCCCTAGCAGCGGACGCTCAACAATACCATGCAAACCAATATCCCATATTGCCAACCGGTAACCCACACTGGTCTGGTAATCCCCTTCCTGAAAGGACCGCAGATCTGCACTAGTTTGTTGTACCCTCTCATGGAAAACATCACTATTGACAGCAAATAGTACGGCTATAGCCACAATTGAAATAAAACCACCCGCAAGCATTTTTCTCTCTGACCAATACCGCTGGATGATCATCAGCAACAGCGCTAATAATGTTGCGAATAAAAATCCCCTAGAACTCTGATTAAACTGAAGAAACAACAACAATAAAGCCAGCAGCCATAACAAAACTGCCAGAAACCTGCTCCCCCTGGATAATACAACCCAACCTCCAAAAACAGCCAGAATGACACCGATTCCCAAGGCTGCCGAGTAGTGCAAATAGAGCATGCCAAATAAAGGAACTCCCTGCATGTCCTGTATTAGCCAATTATAGCCACCCAGCACCACCATAACCGAATAACTACTAGCCAATCCACCAATCACCCAAGGAAGCCGCTCTTTATTCAAAAGTGAATATAAAGGGAGAAATGTCAATAAAAGAAAATATTTCCTCCATCTATCTTGGAAAGCCACGGCAGGATCACTCCACAACAAGCCGATTACCCATACACCGCAAAACAACAGGACGCCCAGAACTAAAGGCTCTTTAATCAGATCGGAAAGTCTGGATATCCCCCCATCTGCCAGCCAGGCAAGAACCAGCACACCCATTCCCCAGTAAATCACCCCCTTTGGCCACAGTGTGAAACAAAAAAATACCAGTGCAAACCGCACCAGTAACTCACACCAACTTTGCATAAGCCAATCTTTCAAAATAAATCCTCTCAGATTTTTTATGGAACCAGCGAATAAGATATCTATTTATTTCGTGCCAGAACCCATTGCTTCCAGCAGCATCACATATCGCGACAATACATCCTGCCCACCGACATCCAGCATTTCGCTGATGAACCGTTGCCGATGTGCTTCCACATAAAACCCATCACGACCTTTAGTGAGAACATCACTGATTTTCTGATATACATCATCCCGACAACGTAATTCTGTTTCCGGCATGTAAACAGCAGCAGCAGAGCGCCCGGCGTGCAGATAATCTGCTGCCAGCACAGGCTTGCCACAGCGTATCGCCTCGAATACCACCGAAGTTGCCAGGTCGATACATATATCTGCCCAGTTCATGAGATAGGTGGAATGCACGGAATCATCCGCCACTTTTACGTTCGCCAGTTTTTTCAGTGATTTGCTGCGTGTCAGAGACTGTTTCCAGCCACTGCGGGTATGTGGCTTGATGATGATTTCCACATCACGAAAAGCGGCGATCAGATGAATGACCTCACTTACCTCTTCCCAGAAAGTAGTGAAGTTTGCTTTTCTCAGAAATATCACGATCCTAAGCTGGCCCTCCGGACGAATCAAAGGTGAAGATGGCATCAACTCAGCCAGCCTGTCCAGCCATTTTCTGCTGAAACGAGCAGAACCAAGCACAGCAATCGCACTCCCCGGCATAAATGGACGAAAACGTTGTGCACACAATTCGTTTGGAACTACTACTCGATCGAAGATTCGAGCAGTTGAAAAAGTCATATCCGGCCCCAATCGCCACTCACCCCGCCGAATCAACTGATTGGCATGCGGGCTGTCGCCGTGCGGCAGCGATACCGTGCCCACTCCCCGGTCACGCGCCATGGAAACGATCGTCTCCACCCACTCTGTCGCAATGACCGAATTACGTTCAATCCAGTCGAACGCCAGCACACCCTGTTCCCCATCCTTGAAACTGCGAGCCAGCAGTATCCTCGCAACTTTTTGCCACAATGGTTTACGCCGCTCAGCACTATGGATCTCCGCCAGACGGCTTACGAGCGGGCCAATGAATGATCGGCGCAAATTTCCTGTCAGCAACAGCATCTGCAACCGCCAGGTGCCGTAAAGCCACCCTCCCAGCAACTCCCGAATATGCGCTACCCTGACACCTTCCAGACTTGCCAGGTAGCTGACACGGAAATCATGACGAAACTTGCCGGCCCCAATCAGTACTACATCACATGTATGGCCAGCTTCGACCCATGCAGTGATAACCGGTGTTATATGATCGATATCGTTATAGTGGCGCAGAAAAAATAAGGCTTTCATAGCTGTGTTATCATGCCACGCATTGGCGGGGGAAAAAATATGATACCTGCAAAAATGCATCATTATAAAAGTACACAACGTTCCTACCCGGCACTTTACAGCAGTGTTCATTCATCTTGCTGACAGGACCTATCCACTTGCTTCATCATATTCTGCAAAATCAGCCATCCACCCGAATTCACAATCATGAAAACAATCGCCATCATTCCGGCACGTATGGGCTCATCGCGCTTCCCCGGCAAACCGCTGGCCCAACTGCTGGGGTACACCATGCTGGAGCATGTTTACCAGCGTGTTGCCATGAGCAAGTCGCTCAGTGCGACTTATATCGCTACCTGCGATGAAGCGATCCGTCAGGATGCAACCGCCTTTGGAGCGCCCGTCATCATGACCTCCGACCGTCACGAACGGGCCAGCGACCGCATCGCGGAAGCCGTTGCACACACCGATGCTGATCTGATCGTCATGGTGCAGGGAGATGAACCGATGGTTCACCCTTCCATGATCGATGCCGCCGTAGCACCTTTCCACACCGACCCGGAACTGGAATGCGTCAATCTGACACGACGTATCGACGATGAAACCGATTTCCGCAACCCCAATACCATCAAGGTCGTCATGGATCAGCAGGGAAATGCACTGTACATGACCCGCCAGCCGATTCCGACACTGGCTCCCGGCGGCTTTGGCGCAACTGCTGTCTACAAGCAGGTGTGTATCATTCCGTTTACGCGCACCTGCCTGATTGAATACAGTCAGCTGCCACCCACTCCGCTGGAACAGCTTGAATCGATCGATATGCTGCGCCTGCTGGAACATGGCCGTCATGTCAGAATGGTGGAAACCAGCCACGATACGCAGGCAGTCGATACCGAAGCTGATCTGATACGTGTCGCGGAATTGATGGCCGCTGATCCGCTGCTGGCTGAATACCGAAAATCCTGAAATACTGGCCGGAATTCCCATGTCATTAAAAACCCGACTCGCCCGCCAGGAACTGACCATCGGTTCATGGATCACCCTCGGTCATCCCTCGGTTGCCGAGATCATGGCCAAAGCCGGTTTCGACTGGCTCGTGCTCGATACTGAACACAGTGTGCTGGAACTCAGTGAAGTACAGGCTATCATTCAGGTACTGGATGGACAGCAATGTCCGGCCATTGTGCGGCTGACTTCCAATCACCCCGACCAGATCAAACGTGTCATGGACGCCGGTGCAAGCGGGATCATGGTACCCATGATCAAATCCGCGGAGGATGCCCGTGCTGCAGTCAATGCCGTTTATTACCCGCCTGAAGGCACCCGCGGTGTGGGGCTGGCGCGCGCTCAGGGTTATGGCGCAAGTTTTCAGGCATATCGGCAATGGTTGCGTGACAACGCAGTCATCATCGCGATGATCGAGCATATCCAGGCCATTGAAAATATCGACGCAATTCTGTCCACCCCCGGTATCGATGCCTACATCATCGGCCCCTATGATTTGTCAGGATCGATGGGACGACCGGGTGAGCTGGAGCATCCTGATGTCCAGGCAGCCATCCGGCAAATACTCCAGGCCGGAATCCGTCACCACAAGGCAGGCGGAGTTCATGTCATCGAACCCGATCCGGCCATGTTGCAACAGCGTATAGAACAAGGTTTCACCTTTCTGGGATACAGTCTGGATATCCGCATGCTCGATTCCCTCTGCCGCAACCACCTGAACATCATCAGAACGCCTGTATGAGTAAAATCGTCGTTTCCACTTCATCTTTCGGCTTCGATCATAATCCGGCCATACAGCAGCTGCGCGCACAAGGTTTCACCATCACCGGCAATCCTTACCAGCGCAAACTCACCGAAGATGAAATCATCACCCTGCTGGGCAATGACACAGTGGCACTGCTGGCAGGAGTCGAACCGCTTACGGAACATGTGCTGACAAGCGCCAGTGCTTTGCGCGTCATCGCGCGCTGCGGCACTGGCATGGATAATGTCGATCTGGAAGCTGCCCGGCGGCTGAACATCCAGGTTTCCAACACACCTGAAGCCCCGGCGCAGGCTGTTGCAGAACTGACACTGGGGCTGATGCTCGACTGCCTGCGCCAGATCAACCGTATCGACCGCTCCGTACGCCAGGGGGAATGGCCTCGTTCACAAGGAAGGCTGCTGGCCGCACGCACAGTCGGCATCGTCGGGCTCGGCCATATCGGACGGCGAGTTGCGAAATTATGTCAGGCATTCGGGGCCAGGGTCATCGCGCACGATCCCCATCTGCAACAGGCGCCCGAAGGTGTTGTGCTCGTTACACTGCCCGCTCTGCTCGAACAGGCTGACCTGATTACCCTCCATCTACCCTACTCCCCGGCAGTTCACCATTTAATCGATGCGAAAGCCATTGCCCGTATGCAGCCCGGGACCATCCTCATCAACGCTGCCCGCGGCGGTCTGGTCGATGAAATGGCACTGTGTGCGGCGCTGGATAGCGGCCATATCGAAGCCGCCGCACTGGACAGTTTTGAGCAGGAACCCTATCAGGGTCCATTGTGCGGGAATCACCAGGCAGTACTGACTTCCCATGTTGGATCGCTCGCGCGGGAAACCCGGCAGCGCATGGAAATCGAAGCGGCGGAAAATCTGCGGCAGGGATTGATCGCAGCAGGCCTGTTTCATGAGTGAAGCCATACAACCCGGGGAAATCGCTGTTGTACTGGGTGCAGGCGGTTTTCTGGGCAGTCATGTGGCCGATGCCTTATCCAGCGCAGGTTATCGGGTGCGTCTGTTCGACCGCAACCCTTCCCCGTTCCTGCGGCCCAATCAGGAAATGATCGTAGGTGATCTGATGGATCTCGATCAGGTATCCGGTGCGATTCAGGGTGCGACTGCTGTTTACAATTTCGCCGCCATCGCTGATATTGATGAAGCGCAGGACAACCCTCTCGGCACGGCCAGCATCAACGTACTTGGCAATATGCATGCACTGGAGGCATCCCGGCTTGCAGGTGTGCGCCGCTTCATCTTTGCCAGCAGCGTTTATGTCTATTCGGAAGCCGGTTCCTTCTATCGCGCCAGCAAACAGGCAGCAGAACGTTTCACCGAAACCTATCACGAACGTTATGGGTTGGAATACACCATTTTGCGCTACGGCTCACTGTACGGCCGCCGCTCGGACCAGCGAAACGGCATCTACCGCATGTTGCACGAGGCCATACAAAATCGCTCCATCACTTATCGCGGCAGCGGTGAGGCAATCAGGGAATATATTCATGTTGAAGATGCTGCACGGATGAGCGTACAGATTCTTGCCCCGGATTTTGCCAACCGGCACCTGATCCTGACCGGGCAGGAAAAACTGCGCATACGCGATGTCATGACCATGATTTCAGAGATGCTTCCCTGGGAAATCACCCTGCATTTTGATCAGGCCAAACCGGGGCATCATTACCAGATTACGCCGTATGCATTCCAGCCGCGGGTCGGCCGCAAGCTGGTACTCAACGAGCATGTCGATCTCGGCCAGGGATTGCTCGACTGCATCCAGGAAATTCACCAGCAAGTCAGCCATGGCAATGAAGAAAACGATGTGCCCCCCTCACCAATGGATAATCAGGCATGAATATAACGAGCCGCCCTGCTGACTACTGGCAGGCCATCATCTTTGATTTTGATGGTGTCGTCGTAGAATCCGGCGACATTAAGTCACAAGCCTTCGCAGAATTGTACCGCCACCATGGCGAAACCATCTCGCAGGCAGCAGTCGAATACCATCGCGCCAATGGCGGCATGTCACGCTACCTTAAATTTCATTACTTTCAGCAAAACCTGCTGAATAATCCGCCGCTTACAAAAGAAGAAGAACAGGAACTGGATCGGCGCTTCTCCGAACTGGTCATGGATGCTGTTATCTCCTGTCAGCCGGTTGCAGGTGCAGAAGCCTTGCTGCACAGAATGGCAGACCAGATTCCCCTGTTCGTCGCCTCCGGCACGCCGGAAAGTGAATTACGCGCGATTGTCGAGCAACGCGGACTTGCCTGCTATTTCACCGAAGTACGCGGCTCCCCAAGACTCAAGGAATCGCTGGTGGCCGATATTCTAACCACCTACCCGCTTGCACCCGAGCGCGTGCTGATGATCGGAGACGCACTGGTGGATTATGAAAGTGCCCGTCAGAACGGGATCCCGTTCCTTGGCCGGGTCCGCCCGGGAGATACCAATCCCTTTCCGGAATCTGTCGAAATCGTGCCGGATTTATGCCTGATAGCCATGTAGTCAAGCGCCACAGCTTCAGCGATCTGGCCACGCTGTCAGAGGCATTGGCACAAGCCGCCGCTACCACGCTGCGCGATGCAATCGAGCAACACGGCCAGGCCAGTCTGGTCGTTCCCGGCGGGCATACTCCCGCTGTTTACCTTCCACGGCTGGCGCAAATGGATCTGTCCTGGCAGCATGTATTCATCACGCTAAGCGATGAACGCTGGGTGGAACCATCCAACGAGCTTTCCAATGAACGGTTGATACGTGAGTGTTTCCTGCCATTCATGCAACGACAGCCGCAATTTATTCCACTCAAGACACTTCACGCGCACCCGGATCAGGCCATTGCCGATATCAATAGACGTCTGGCCGGGTTACCCGTGCCGTTCAGTCTGGTTATCCTGGGAATGGGTGAGGATGGGCATATTGCCTCCCTGTTTCCGGGCATGAATCTTGACTTTGATAATGGCAGCCTGTGTCAGACTGCCCCCCCACCCGCGGCGCCCTCGTTACGTATCAGCCTGAACCTGCGCGCACTCATCAACAGCAACCACATCATTCTGGTGATTACAGGAAAAGCAAAAAGACGGCTGGTTGATCGGCTCATCGCATCACCCAATCAAGACATACCGTTTGTCCGGCTCATGCAAGCCAGGCCGGTCGAATTATTCGAAACGGATTGATAAAGTGCCAGGCGAGCCAAACATTGAAAAAATTTCTTTATCGCTATCTCTATAAAAAACCTGCCCGGAAACTTGCTGCACACATCCAATCGGCAGTTGATTCTCTGGAAGGCGCTCTGCCCATCATAGTTGTGTCCTATAACAACGGCATTTATGTCGATCACTGTGTACGACAGCTCAATGCGCGATCCATCAAACCGATCATTATTGATAACGCCTCCAGGGATACTGAAACACTCGCCATCCTTTCCGGAATTACTGCGGCAGAACAAGCCTTTGTCGTACGATCTGCAGTCAATATGGGCGCACGCACCGGATTTCAGAACCCGATTTATGATGTCCTGCCGGATATTTTCGGCTATACCGATCCAGATTTGCTGTTTAACCAGCATTTGCCTGCAGATTTCATTCAACAGCTGATCGGTGTTTGTGATCACTTCAAATGCTTCAAGGCAGGTTTCGCCCTGCCCTACCAGACCGGATATGAGCTGACTGGCCGCCGCATGCAATCCTCCAGCCTGGGTAAAATAGTTTCTTACGAAAAATTTGTGACCGTACCGCAATGGGAATCGCGATTCTGGAACAAACCGCTCAAGCATGACCGGCTGGAAGTGTATGCTGCACCCATCGACACCACTTTTGCGATCTATTGCAAAAAATATTACCAGGGAGACTTTTTCGACGCGGTCAGGGTTGCCGGCCATTTCTCCGCGCTGCACATGCCATGGTTTCCCAAGCTGGATCTCCTGTCGCCCGGCCAGCGGTCCGCCTACCTGCAAGGCAACAAATCATCGACCTGGATCAAAAACTAGATTCACACTTGCCACTCCACTATCCGATGCACTGTCTCCGTTTTGACGGAACAGGATGTAGCAATTAACCCAATACCGGATCATCATACGCAAAGTTGGACTAACTTCGCGGCGAGATAACGGATACGGGAAGGTAGCCTGTTCAGCAGCAAAGAGCAAAACAACCGTGCCCGGAACGGTTATTTTTCTTCCTGCCGGGAACCATCACTGGCAGATGGCGCTGAAGTCATTTTCAGGAATCTCGTCATTTTCATCAGCAATCCCTTGATCAACCCCCACAGTTTTGGCAGCAGCCAGATTGCCAGACCGATAAAAATCAAGAACAGCATGATAAACAGGATAGGATGATGCAGCGCCGTCCATAATCCGCCAAGCACCATCAGATCTTCGCTGATCGAAGCCGTCCAGTTGGATACAGGCTCGGGCGAGGTGTTGATCATCAGGCGCGTGCCGGTTTTAGCAGCATGGCTGGTTGCCGCCACACCTCCACCGAGGATACCGGCCGCAATTTCCAGCGCGGGAGAGACATCCCCCACTGTACCCTCCGCCAGCATGGCGCCCGCCGGAATACGCACGAAGGTATGCACTGCATCCCAGGCACTATCCACGCCGGGTATCTTGTCGGCAAAAAACTGAATCAGGTACATCACCGCCGCTGATCCGATCACAAAAGGATTTTCCAGTATGGCCAGCTCGCCCGGCAAGGCAATGTTGCCGGTAGCACCCCCCAAGCCCAGTATAAACAGCGCAGCGTACAAATTGATTCCACTCGCCCAGGAACTCCCCATGGTCAGGGCCAGCGTCGCAATCAGGGTTTCATAACCGTTCATTCGGCCCCTCTCTGTTATCCTGCCGTTTTTGCGGCAAATTTACGCCTGATCGCCACTGGATATAGTTTGTTGTTGCAACATGCGCTGCGCGAGCAATCCGGCACCCAGCAGGCCAGCCTTCGGATTCATCACCACAGACACAGGGATCTCGCGTACCAGCGCACTGTATCGCCCCTTGTTGCAAAATGCCCCGATGAACCCGGGTTGCTGCAGAATCCGGATGATACGCGGTGCGATCCCCCCTGCAATGTAGACGCCACCCCGGCACAACCCCGCCAGCGCCAGATTGCCTGCATAGGCACCGTAAATCTCCGCAAACAGATCCAGTGCCTGCAAGGCAATCGGATACTGGTGCTCGAATGCCAGACGAGTAACGGTGGCGCCATCATCAGTGTTCAATCCGATACTTTTCAGCTGATCACCTTCAGTGGCACGGGTTTGCAGGAAATTGAAAATATGAGTCAACCCCTGACCGGAAAGTAACCGCTCGATCGAGACACGGTGGTACCTTGCCATCAGGTAGCGGAGCAATTCGATCTGAATGGCACTGGTCGGCGCAAAATCAACGTGTCCCGCCTCGGTTGCAAGTGGTTCATAGTATTGTCCATGTTTCACCAGCCAGGCGACTCCCATGCCCGTGCCTGCTCCCAGCACGACGCGCATTGCCGAAGAAGAAGGGGTACCGGTCTGTAGCGTCATCAGATCATCCGGCGGCAATATTTCGATAGAAGCGGCTGTGCCCTCGAAATCATTGACGATTTTCACGGCCGGGATCGAGAATTTTTCTGCAATGGCCTGCGCGCTGATCACCCAGGGCAGATTGGTCAGGTGCACCTGCTGCTCCACGATCGGTCCGGCAATAGCCAGACAGGCGGCAACCGGTCTGCAGCCGGATCGTTCCAGGAAATCCTTCAGAATGGCATCAAGACCATCATATTGATGGCTGTCATAAAGATGCTCATGATGGAATTCAACCCCCTCTCCTCTGGTCACAACCGACCGCAACAGCGTTTTGGTCCCACCGATATCACCAGACAGCAGGTATTGATCCATTTCTTATTTTTCTCCTCGGTTCAGCAAAGATATCCTTTCGGTTGGTACAATAGATCGCCTGTTTTTCCAGTTTTGCTGCTATTGACCCGAATCAATCTCCAGCACGGGCGGCAGATCCACTCCGGAAATGGTTCCCGGATATTCTTCGATCATAAAAAAACAGGGGGTATTGTGACAGATATCAGTGTTGCAGGTGATTTGCTGTTGAAAAGCACACATTTGCACATCGACGAGGTTGTGGCCGAATTACATGATGTACGTACCACTGCACTTCTCAACCGGCAAGGTCACCTCAGACCGCCCCGGCTGCCTTCCCGTAAGATTCTGGCCGGTATTATCGAAGGCCTGCGCACGGCTTTGTTTCCCAACCGGCTGGGGCCGTCCGATCTGGCGGTGGAAGGGGTTGACCACTATGTCGGTCATATCCTGAATTCGGCGTTACGTGCCCTGCTGGTCCAGATTCAGCATGAGTTACACTTCAATTCCGGTACAGGTGAGCTTGATCAGGAAACTTATGAAAAAGCGGCTGAAATCACCCAGGCATTTGCCAAAAGATTACCAGCAATACGCCGCCTGCTCGACGATGATGTCCTCGCTGCTTACGAAGGCGATCCTGCTGCCCGGGGAATGGACGAAGTGCTGGTCTGCTACCCTGGCGTGGCTGCTGTTACCTGGCATCGCCTGGCACATGAACTCTATCAGCTGGGCACGCCGCTGATCGCTCGCATGGTCTCGGAAATTGCCCACTCGCAAACCGGTATTGAAATCCACCCTGGCGCGCAGATCGGCAAGCGTTTCTTCATCGACCACGGCACCGGCGTCGTCATCGGCGAAACATCCATCATCGGCAACAATGTGCGTCTGTATCAGGCCGTCACTTTGGGCGCCAAGCATTTTCCGGTAGATGAAAATGGTGCCCTGGTCAAGGGAATCGCGCGTCACCCCATCGTCGAGGATGATGTCGTCATTTATGCTGGCGCAACCATTCTCGGACGCATTACCATCGGGCGCGGCTCCACCATCGGCGGTAATGTCTGGCTGACCCGCAGTGTGCCACCCGGCAGCCGGATCACCCAGGCACAAACCCATAGCGACTGACACTCAATCTTGCTGCGGTGCCCTCGGCCGTGTACCGCTCTCGACAACCGGTTAAAACCGGTTGTCGATGAAATGATGTGACACATATGAATACAACACCATCAGGCAACTGGTTTGCCCGGCTTCTCCCGGGGGAGACCAAAGCCTATGCCCACCAGTGGTTTTTTACGGCAGCATGCATTTATGCGGTACTCATCATCCCGCTGGCCATGCTGGCAAGACACGGCCTTGGCCCCACTGCACTGGCCATACCCACCGGGCACGCTTTTGAAATGCTGTTCGGCCTGGCTCCGGCACTGATTGCTGGCTATCTGCTGGGGCCCATGCCTGCCCGGCGGCTGACGTGGTATCTGGGTTTATGGTTGCTGGCAAGAATGACAGGCCTGGTTGCACCCTTTGCCTGGCCTGCGCTGCTATTCAATGCACTGTTTGCCCTGCTGCTTGCCCGGCAACTGCTCCCCCGCCTGTGGGCTGCAAAAAAATGGCGTAACCGCTCGCTCGTCCCGCTGATCGGGCTGATCTGCGCCAGCACTGTCGCGATCATTCTGGCTGGCCGGCTGGATGATTTTCTGCTGTATCGTTACCTGATCGATGAAAGTGTGCAGCTGTTTGCATTGCTGATGCTATTCATCGGAGGAAGAATGCTGGCCCCTGCCGCCGCTGGGGAATTCTATCGTCAGGGCAAGGAGCTGGAAGCCCGGGTGCAACCCAATATCGAAGCGGGGTTGATCCTTACACTTGCATCCGCTTTCCTGCTGGCGCCTGTCGCTCCCCTGCTTTCCGGTATCCTGCTGATGATCGGCGGGATACTGGCTGGTATACGCCTGTTCCGCTGGCAATTATGGCACTGCCTGGCGCGCCCCGATCTGATCTGTCTCGGGCTGGGTTATGGCTGGCTGGCGCTGGGACTGATCCTGCTGGGATGGGCAAAACTGGATGGCGGTAGTCATTTCAGCACTGCAGTACATGCCATTACCGTCGGGGCACTGGGTACCCTGGCGACCAACGTCATCGTGCGGGTAACGCTGCTGCATGTAAAACAATACCCTTCACGCATACCGCAAATCGTCATCATGACAGGATTCATGTCGATCGCCGCTGTAACGCGCATGGCGGCAGATTTCAGTAATTACCGGGAGATACTGCTGATGATAGCCGCCTCAGGCTGGAGCATCGCCTTCCTGTTCGCGTTACATGTTTTATTGACAAGCCGTACTGCACCACGGGTAAAACCCACCCAAAACCCGTCGACAAATTCCTAATCCTGGAAAGCCTGCTCTACATCGGCAATCAGATCGTCAATATGCTCGATGCCGACACATAAACGCACCAGATCAGCACTGACACCGGCTTTTGCCAGTTCTTCATCATTGAGCTGACGGTGGGTGGTCGTCGCCGGGTGGCAGGCCAGCGTTTTGGCATCCCCGATGTTGACCAGCCGTTTGATCAGCATCAGTCTGTCCATAAAGCGAGCACAAGCCTCGCGCCCGCCCTTGATGCCAAAACTCAGAATCGATGAGGGAATACCGCCATCCATGTATTTCTGCACCAGTGCGTAATCACGGTTATCTTCAAGGCCGGCAAAATTGACCCAGCTGACTTTGGGATGCCTTTGCAGATAACGTGCAATCGCCAGCGCATTGGTGCAATGCCGTTCCATCCTCAACGGCAGGGTTTCGATACCTTGCAGAATCAGAAAAGAATTGAAAGGTGAAATTGCCGCTCCCATGTTGCGCAACGGTACCACACGCGCACGGCCGATAAACGCAGCCGGACCAAATGCATCCACATAAACCACACCGTGATAGCTGGGATCAGGTTGGTTGAATTGTGGAAAACGCGAGTTGCCTTCCCAGGGGAACTTGCCGGAATCCACGATGATTCCGCCGATGCTGGTGCCGTGACCACCCATGTATTTGGTCAGCGCATGGACGACGATATCGGCACCATGTTCGAAAGGACGACAAAGCACCGGGGTTGGTACGGTATTGTCCACTACCAGCGGCACGCCCGCTGCATGCGCCACTTCAGCCAGTGCGGCGATATCCACCACATTACCGGCCGGGTTTCCGATCGACTCGCAATAAATCATTCTGGTATTGTCATCGATAGCATCGGCAAAAGCGGCCGGGTTACGACCATCCACCATGCGAACTTCAATACCCAGATTGGGCAACGTATGGCAAAAGAAATTATAGGTGCCACCGTAAACCTGGCTGGTGGAGATAATGTTGTCGCCCGCCCTGGCCAGAGTCTGCACACAGGCTGTAATGGCGGCCATGCCGGAAGCCATGGCCAGCGCTCCCACTCCTCCTTCCAGTAACGCCACTCTTTCTTCCAGGACAGCAGTAGTCGGGTTCATGATGCGTGTGTAGATGTTACCCTGCACCTTCAGATCAAACAAATCAGCCCCGTGCTGAGTATCATCAAAATAGTAGCTGGTGGTCTGGTAAATGGGGACCGCGACTGCATGAGTCTGCGGATCGCCGGCAAAACCGCCATGAATGGCAAGTGTTTCCCGTTTCATCGTATTTCCTCTGTCAATAATCTGTTTACGTCATCTGCACCCGTTCTGAAGCAGATCCTCCACTTCATCGAGGCCAAATAAATACCCGAATTTTATAACCCGGTACCAGGTATTACTATGACTATGGAATCCAGCAGTGAAAAGTGTTATGACTGCAGGTACCAATATAAACAATAAGCTTACAAAAAGGATAAAAAATGCTGAAATTCAATCTGGCTGTGTTGATTTCAATGTTACTGATCTCTTTTTTCCCGCAAGCGTATGCAGCGGGATGGGAAAAGATCGAAATACCCGATAACGTGTCGACCATTCTGGATGATGACGGACGCTATAAAAATATCAAACCCGGTTGTGCGTTCAGTCATTTACCGGATGAAGCCGGTTTACCCAATAAACCGTTTCATTTTTATTACCGGAAAGGCACCAAAGCAAAAACACTCATCTATTTCAACGGAGGAGGCGCCTGCTGGAATGGTGCAACATGCCTGACTTCGCTGACCGTACCGGTTACACAGACGACTCGGCCTGCCTATAATCCTTCGATTGAAAACGAAAACGATCCTGAAGAACTGGGTGGAATACTGGATTTCACTCGTGCAGATAACCCGCTTAAAGACTGGAATATGGTTTTCGTCCCCTATTGCACGGGAGATGCACATCTTGGCTCGAAAAATGAAGTCTATGTCGATCCTTCAGGAATCATCAATCATGGTGATGCCGTTCTCGTGCAGCATCGCGGTTTTGACAACTTTATGGCGGTGCGAGAATGGCTGAAACACCGAGCTGATCGACCAGGTACCGAACAAGTACTGGTGGCCGGATCCAGTGCAGGTGCTTATGGCGCTTTAATGAATTTTCCCCGGTTACACAGCATTTACCCGGATAAAACGAAAATTTCATTACTGTCTGACGCAGGGACAGGCGTCTTCACCAGCAATTTTCTGAATACGGTTTTTGAGCCCGATGGTCCATGGGGAACTGAGCATACCCTCGCAACCTGGATACCGGGAATCAACCGGATCGGCAGTTATAACGCACTCAACTTTTTCACCAGTCTGGCAACCGGGATCGAACGTCATTTCGTCAACAGCAAGTTTGCTTATGTGACGACTGCCTGGGATGGCGTGCAGATGTTATTCCTCAACACCATGAGAAAGACGGATCAGGGCGTCAACGATCCCAACCAGTGGTTCAATCTGACACCGGTAACGGCTGTGGAATGGAGCTTGAGGATGTTGACCACATTGCATGCAAATGCCTTGATCAACCGTAATTCGAAATACTATATCAGCGCCGGGACATATCACGTCGGGCTGGTCGATGCATTTGCACCGGGTGTTTTTTACACCGAAAAAAGTGCGGGGGGTATCTACCTGAAAGACTGGGTCAACCGGTTGGTTACTGATGACAGAAACTATCCACTGATCAATCTGATGTGTAGCGGTACTTGCGGAGCACCTTTTCCCCCCTGAGTTGAACAGGTTCTGAGGAAAAACAGATCACCTATCCAGTATTCTTCGGTTATTTCTGTTTTTAAAAGGATGAATGATCAGGAAACGAACAAAGTGACTGTAAATTTTGTTCTTCGTGGCTGCAGAAATAGTTCTGCAGCCATTTTCATTACTGTCGGGGTTGTCTGTGCAGCCTTATCGAGGGGCTGAGTGTTCACGCAGCCATGCCTCCAGCTCGATTGCCGGTACCGGCCGGTGAAACAGGAATCCCTGATAATAATCACAACCTTGCTGACGCAGGAAATCCAGTTGCTGTTCCGATTCGATACCTTCTGCCAGCACACCCAGTTTCAGCCCGCGCGCCATGGCAATGATCGTTGCGGCAATCTCACGGTCGTTGGGATCATGCGCCAGACCGCGTACAAAACTTTGATCGATCTTCAGTTTGTCGATGGGAAATCGTTTCAGATAAGTCAATGACGAGTAACCCGTACCAAAATCATCGATCGCCAACTGAATGCCAAGTGCCTTCAGCCTGTTCAGCGTTTCAATCGATCGCTCCGCATGTTCCATGAACATACTCTCGGTCAGTTCAAGCTCCAGACAAACCGCCGGGAGCCGCGTTTCCTCCAGGATCCGCTGCACCAGCTCAACCAGATTCTCCGATTGAAACTGCCGCACCGACAGATTGACGGCCATCACGAGCGGTGGCAATCCGGTATCGATCCAGGCGCGACCCTGCTCACAGGCGGTGCGCAACACCCATTCCCCCAGCGGCACGATGAGACCCGTTTCTTCTGCTATGGGAATGAATTTTCCCGGTGGCACGATGGTATTATCAGGCGGCTGCCAGCGTGCCAGTGCTTCCACCCCGATCACGTGGCCGGCACGCGCATCGATCAAAGGCTGATAATGCAAAATGAATTCTCCGGCAGCCAGTGCATGGCGCAAACGGTTTTCCATTATCAGCCGTTCATTTGCCGCGATGCTCAAAGCTTCCGTATGGTAGCGATAGGTATTGCGGCCTTCTTTTTTCGCCTGATACATTGCCATATCAGCGTGCTGAATCAATTCGGTCGCATTGCTTGCGTCATCCGGAAAAAGACTGATCCCGATACTGGCATTGATGAAAATCTCGTGACCACTGGGCAGCACAAACGGGGTGGCAAGTAAATCGATCAGGGTTTGCGCGACAATTGCGGATTCACTTGGATCTTTGACATCTTCCATCACCAGTAAAAATTCATCCCCACCCAGGCGGGCCAGTGCATCTTCCTCACGCAATCGGTTCTTCAGCCGCTCGGTCAGCTTGATCAACAGCTCATCCCCGATCGGATGCCCGAGACTGTCATTGACATTCTTGAAACGATCCAGATCGATATAAAGTGTCGCTACCCGCAGATTGTACCGTTGCGCCCGCTCCACGGCATGATGCAGGCGCGATTGCACCAGCAGCCGATTAGGTAATCCGGTCAGCGGATCGTAATGCGCCAGATGTGCCAGCTGCGCTTCGGATTGCTTTATTTGTGAAATATCGGTGAATACGCCGACATAATTGCAGAGTTCCTTCCTGCCGTTACTCGCTGAACTGATACTTACTGCACTGATAGTCAGCCATTGCGGATAAATCTCACCATTCTTGCGGCGATTCCAGATTTCTCCACTCCAGTAGCCCTCTTCCTGCAGGCTGGACCACATCGCCTGGTAAAACGACTTGTCATGGCGCCCGGATCGGATGATCTTGGGATTCTTGCCCACTACTTGAGCAGCACTGTAACCGGTAATCTCCGTGTACGCGCGGTTGACAGCAACGATACGCGGTTCCAGATCCGTAACCACAATACCTTCGCGAATAGATTCGAATACCGTGGCTGCCAGTCTCAAGGCTTCTGCCGCATAGACTTTTTGCACGGCCAGCGCCGTAAAGGAGGCAAATTCTTCAACCAGTACCAGATCGGCAGAGGTAGGTTCACGCACTGTACGATGATAGATGGCAAACGTACCCAGAACGCTCTCATTTTCATCTTTGAAAGGAACAGACCAGCACGCATGAAGATCAGCTTTCTGTGTAAATTCCAGATAAGGCTGCCAGTACGGATGATGATCAATATCGGAGACGATCACCGCTTCACCCCGCCAGGCGGCCGTACCACAAGAACCGACACCCTCACCAATCGCCAGTTGATCGACTGTTGCATTGAAATCATCCGGCAAACTGGGTGCAGCACCCAGCTTAAGACATTTTGCCTGCTTATCCAGCAGCAAAATGGAAACCAGCATATCGGGATTGATCGTTTCGAGGTGCTTTGCAATATCACTCAGAATGACCGGCAGCGGCTGACTGGCAACGATCAGATTCAATGCCGACTGATGTGCCTGCCTGATCAATTCGGCCTGTTTATGTTCACTGATATCCAGCCAGGTACCGACCACCTCATGCGGCTGACCATCAGCATTCCGGATGAGCCGCAATTCGTCGAGAATCCAGACGATTCGACCATCGCGGTGGTAAAAACGGTAGTCATGCGTCAACTGGCCATCGCTCAGCAGTATCGGCTGACGCTCCAGCACCTGCTCACGATCATCCGGATATAAGTGAGAAAGCCACCAGCCGGGAGCAAGTGCTTCCCCCGGGGTATAGCCGATCAAACGCTCGATATTCTCGCTGACCCAGACAGGTTGCAGTACATTTCCGGTGAAACGCAGGTTGTACAGAACCATCGGACTGGCAGCCAGCAAATGGGAAAGACGCAGATTGGTCTGTTTCAGATTGATTCGTTCTCGCGTCAGCTCGGCCAGCCAGCGCGCTTTTTCCAGCGTAGCGGGAACTTCGAACAGATAGCCTTCATGCCTCGACAGATAATCTTCCACGCCCAGATGCAGCGCACGCGCCGCAATCATTTCACTTCCCTGCCGGGTAATCAGCACGATAGGAATATCCAGCTTGCGCTCCTCGCGCAACAGCCTGATAAACTCCAGACCATCCATACCTCCGGACAGACAGTAATCCACCAGCACTATATCGAAATCTGCAGTCTGATCCGGATTGACAGGCAACAGCGCCAATGCGTCCTGTGCACTCGTCATCGCCGTCAGATGCAAATGAGGTGCATGTTGAGCCAAATGATGGCGCATCAGATCGATATCGGAACGGCTATGTCCGACATACAGTACTCGTGACAAAGGCGAATTACGCTCTGTGCCGTTCGTGCGGAAACGTACCAGTGCACTGCGCAATGTCCGCGGCAACCGCTCCAGATAATCCCCTTCCCTGACCAGATAACCGTCAGCACCCGCCTTGAAGGCTGCACCCCCCCTGTCATGCTCACCCGGTCCGGTCATGATCACCACCGCCAGTGGCAGCCGCCATTCCCTGATATAACGCAGCACTTCCAGACCCGAACCATCGGGCAGATCGAGATCGGTCAGCAGCACATCATAATGAACGGATTTCTCCAGGCACGCCAGGCACTCAGCAAGCGATGCAACCGTGGTCAAATCAATTTCAGGAGTTGTTCGCGCCAGCGTGCGCCGCACAATATCGGCATCACTAAAATTGTCATCGATATAAAGGACCCGCATTACGATTACCCGTCTGATCCATCAGGCATGCAACCGTAAATCCCTGTCTGCTGCACCATATCCATAAAACTATCAAAATCAACCGGCCTGACTAACTGTATAAAGTCGGCTCCAAGAGACTGAAAAAGCCCGCTGATTATACTGCATGTCAAAATCAATGCCATTGTCACAAATCCGCGGGATAATCCATTTATTTGCCGGAATTCCAGACCGGGCCAGAACCGGAAATGCGCTGGATTGTCAGAAAATCATATTTACTTTTTATATCTGTAAAAAATGAAAATCATTATTGCTGCTTTGACCGGTTTAATAATGGTTGTAACTGTCTTTGCAATGGAGAAAACCGTGACACCCAATTCTGTAAATGTAAAACAGACCATCGACTCAAAAACGGATTACATCGTTCTGGGAATGGGGTGCTTCTGGGGGGCCGAGAAACGCATGGGAGCACTTTCCGGAGTAATTGATGTGGAAAGCGGCTACGCAGGGGGTGACCATGCCGATGCCGGTTATCAGGACATCCTGAATTTTGAACATGCCTTGCGTGCCGGCAAAACTGCCGGACGAAACCATGCCGAAGTGGTAAAAGTGACATTCGATCCCGCACAAGTGACACTGGAACACGTACTGGCCAGATTCTGGGAAAGTCATAACCCGACTCAGGGCGACCGCCAGGGCAATGATATCGGCAGCAATTACCGCAGTGCTGTTTATTACCATGACGAAAGCCAGAAAACACTTGCACTGACTACCCGCAATCTCTACCAGCAGGCACTGGCAACAGCCGGCTATGGCCAGATCACGACTGAAATCCTGCCCCTGAAAAATTACATTACCGCAGAAGAGTACCATCAGAATTATCTGCAGAAAAATCCCGATGGTTACTGCGGTCTGGGGGGAACAGGTGTGAAATATCCGGTTTCTGATCAGAATACTATCCAGGGCGATACCTCATCTGCTCCAGTGAACCCTCCCCCGCAATCACTGGACGGCAAGAATCTGAATTTTGACCAGCAACTGGTGATTTTCGAATCAGAAAATTGCGAATTCTGCGCTCAGTTCGACCGGGATATTCTCAGCCACTGGCAAGCGGATATTCCAATGGTGACGACGAAAAATACCAATCCTCCCGCGGGCTGGACACTGGATAAACCCTTGTTTGCCGCACCCACGATCGTACTGTTCAGAGAAGGCAAGGAAGTGACCCGCTACACCGGCTACACTGGGGAAAAAGAGAACTTCTGGCAATGGCTGGGCTTTCAGATGCTGACACCGGAACAGCAGAAAATCGCCTTTCAGCAAGGGACCGAGCGACCTTTCACTGCATCCAATCTGGATGAGAAACGTCCGGGCAGATTCGTCGATCCGATCACCGGCGCTACACTGTTTTTCAGCAAAACCAAGTTTAATAGCGGAACCGGCTGGCCCAGCTTTTTCGAACCCGTTGAAGGATCAGTAACCTACCATGAGGATCATTCCGGCTATATGCAGCGGATCGAGGTTCGCAGCGCCAGTTCCGGCATCCACCTCGGTCACGTTTTCGATGATGGCCCTCCTCCCAGCTACAAACGCTATTGCATCAACGGCAATGTGCTGAAATTCATTCCGGATTGATCATCGCGGTATCCATTACAGGCAATTTTCTGAACGGACGACTCAAAAAAGTTCATGAAGTAAAACGACCGATAAGCCGTCCGTTCACCGAATACACGCACCTTCTCCATAACTTATCGTAGACTGGATTAGCGTACTCTTGTAACCGGCCCCTCCCAGGAAATCAGACGTCAACTTGGGACATACACTAAAACGTGATGGCATAATTTCGCCAGAATCCGATATGATCTTCAGTGCTACGCATACCCGGTCATATCCGATTTTCGAAACTCCATTGTTTAACCCATGATTCCGAATTCAGCAGGTACTTTAACGTAAAAAAGACGCACACCCTCGGTGTGCAAGCGCGCAAAGAGCTGATCGGCCTCTTCTTCACTGACCACCATCACCACCTCCAGCGGCTGGTCCGACAACTCGAAGAAATGCACCGAATGAAAACGCTTGTCGTGCCCTATGCCTTCACTGCCCGGAATCAGCGTGGCTCCACGCAAACCCATCTCTGCAGCCAGATGCACGAGCCAGTCGGCCAAAGGTTTTCCGGCGTGCTGTCGATCCTGCTGGGTAAAAAACGTAATCTGGTAACCATTCATGACAATCTCCTCATGAGGATTTAAACCACGTCACCGTGGCAATACCCGCCAGCGTCATGACCAGTGATCCCGCGACATGAACAGCAATCGCACTCATGGCCCATGCATACAGACCACGCTGCAACAGGCTGACGATTTCGGCCGAAAATGTGGAGAAGGTAGAAAGCCCGCCGCAAAAGCCGGTGATGATCAGCAAGCGCCACTCTGGGGATAAGTTCGGAGCCTGCGCAAAAAAGGCTATTGCAACGCCGACGACGTAGCCGGCTATCAAATTGGCCACCAGCGTACCGGGCGGCATATCAGGAAACAGGTTGTTAAGCTTGAGCCCCAAGCCCCATCGCAGAAGTCCGCCAAGCGTTGAACCCAGAGCAATGGCGAGAATAGGTTTCCACACGGTATCGTCCTCTCTTGAAATTATTTTTGAGGACAGGCAGCAATACCTACGCGCGGCCTGTCCGGCCAATCGTAGGCATCATCAGCCACAAATTGCGGCGGTTAATGGAGGAATGCCATCTCCAATTATTATTATTATATCGGAAGCAGTAAGAACAAGTCATCGGACAGTTTCAGCCTAGCATAAACAGTACAAGCCTCACTGCGCAGGTGGGGAAAAATGTAAGCAAACGAGGGTTAGCAACATGGCGAGTATAATGGCAACCAAAATAGGAATTTCCTGGTACGGAGATACGCAGTAAATCGATTCATACCATCTTCATATACAAGGCAGAAACGCAATCGGGCCCATTCAAAGTACCAGCGCGAGAAAATCCAGCTACTCCACCCTGTCAGATTTACCTCCAACAAATAAGGGTATAAAAACAAGTTATCGTTCTATATGAATAAAGCAGAACAATCTTCACACACCCCAATGATGCAGCAGTATCTGCGGATCAAAGCACAGCATACCGATAAGCTGCTGTTTTACCGCATGGGGGATTTTTATGAACTGTTTTATGAGGATGCCGAGAAAGCAGCAAAATTGCTGGATATCACCCTCACCCAGCGTGGATCCTCTGCCGGGGAACCGATCAAGATGGCAGGCGTGCCGTTTCATGCGGCCGATCAATATCTGGCCAGACTGGTCAGGCTGGGTGAATCCATCGCCATCTGCGAGCAAATCGGGGATCCCGCCACCAGCAAAGGGCCAGTAGAACGGCAGGTTACCCGCATCATCACCCCCGGCACTCTGACTGACGCCGGGTTGCTGGAAGAACGCAGCAACAGTATCGTGCTGGCACTGGCACTGCATCGTGGCTCAATCGGGCTGGCCTGGCTCAACCTGGCGGCGGGCGATATGCGTGTACTGGAAACCTCTCCGGATAACCTGACAAGCGAGCTGGAACGCCTGCATCCGGCAGAAATTCTGTTGCCGGAATCGCTCGATCTGCCAGCAACGTTGAATAATTTTGCTGGACCCAAACGTTTACCGGACTGGCAGTTCGACTATGAACATGCCGTGCAGCAACTTACCCGGCAATTTGGCACGCGTGACCTGAATGCCTTTGGCTGCGAGGATTTGCACGCAGCCATCATGGCAGCCGGCGCATTGTTCGAATACGTCAGACTGACGCAACAAACCGCAACAGATGAATCATCCGGACAGTTGCCCGGTCATCTGCATACATTACAGGTAGAGCGACAGGATGCCTACTTGCGCATGGATGCCGCCACACGCCGCAATCTGGAAATTACATTGACACTGCGCGGCGAAGATGCACCCACACTGGCATCTCTGCTGGATACCTGTTCGACCGGTATGGGCAGCCGGTTGCTGCGACACTGGCTGCATCACCCGTTACGCAACCGGATCACGCTGCAGCAACGGCTCGATACCGTATCCGACCTGATTAAGGCACAGCCGGAAACTCTCTATGCGGGTATCCGGCAGCAGTTTAAACATATCGCCGATATCGAGCGCATCACCAGCCGGATTGCACTGAGAACGGCCAGACCCCGCGATCTGTCCGGCCTGCGTGACAGCCTGACGCGACTTCCCGGAATCATCGAACTGGTCGCAACCTCGGCAGCAGCTGCCGTTCATCGTTTCATCCCGCCCATGCAACCGGATCCCTTACTCACGCAGCTGCTCGTTCGCGCACTACAACCGGTACCCGGCGCAGTCATCCGCGAAGGCGGCGTGATTGCCGATGGCTTCGATGCCGAACTGGATGAGCTGCGAAGCCTGCAGGGAAATTGCGATGAGTTCCTGTTGCAGCTGGAAGCGCGCGAACGTGATCGTACCGGAATTCCGAATCTCAAAGTGGAATACAACCGCGTGCATGGCTTTTATATCGAAGTGACCCGCACTCATGGAGAGAAAATCCCACCGGACTACCGCCGCAGACAAACTTTGAAAAATGCGGAACGCTACATCATTCCCGAGTTACAGGCATTCGAGCACAAGACATTGTCCGCGCGCGAACAGGCGTTGGCCCGGGAAAAAATGTTGTACGAACGACTGCTGGAACAGTTGGCTGATTTCATCATTCCCTTGCAGGAAATCGCCCGCTCGGTTGCGGAACTGGATGTCTTGTGTGCCTTTGCCGAACGTGCCGCACTGTCCGGCTATACCAAACCGATATTCACCGATGACCCCATCCTGGTTATCGAAGCCGGCCGGCATCCTGTAGTGGAAAATCAGGTGGAGCACTATATCGCCAATGATGTACAACTTGGAGCAATCACACGGGAAAACCGGCAAATGCTGGTCATCACCGGGCCGAACATGGGCGGCAAATCCACTTACATGAGACAGACGGCACTGACCGTCCTGCTGGCACATTGTGGCAGCTTTGTTCCAGCCCGGATTGCCCGCATCGGGCCAATCGACCAGATTTTTACCCGGATTGGTGCTGCCGACGATCTCGCGGGCGGGCGTTCTACTTTTATGGTGGAAATGACGGAAGCAGCCGGTATTTTACGCAATGCAACTGCCCAAAGTCTGGTACTGGTCGATGAAATCGGCCGGGGTACCTCAACTTTCGACGGGCTTGCACTGGCTTTTGCCATCGCCCGCCACCTGCTGACCCAGAACCAGAGTTATACCCTGTTTGCCACCCACTACTTCGAACTGACCCGGCTGGCAGAAGAGTTCCCGCAAGCTGTCAATATCCATGTCACAGCTGTGGAGCACAAAAGGCGTATCGTTTTTCTGCACCGGATAGAGGAAGGGCCTGCCAGCCGGAGTTACGGGCTGCATGTCGCCGCACTGGCAGGTGTACCTGATAGAGTCATCAGGAATGCTGCAAAAATTCTGGCGAGACTGGAGCAGGAAACGCTCAGCAGAAGCCCTCAGCAGACTTTATTTGAAACAGTCGAGGAAAATGCGAAAGCCGTGCCTGCTTCCGTGCACCCGGTGCTTGATTACCTCGAGCAGATCCACCCCGACGAACTGACCCCCCGGGGTGCACTGGAACAGCTTTACCTGATCAAATCGATGCTCAATCAAACGGATTGATCAATGCTCATGGCCGTGCGGTCCGTGCACATGGCCGTGAGATAGCTCTTCCGCCGTTGCCGGACGCACTTCCGTCACCGTGCACTCGAACTGGAACGTCATACCGGCGTAAGGATGATTACCGTCTACCACTACGACATCATCGGTAATCTCTCTCACCGTATAGATGCAGAAATCATCAGAATCCTCCTCACCGCCTTCGAATTGCATTCCGACTGCGACTTCTTCCGGGAATGCACTGCGTGGCTCGACCCGCATGAGCTCTTCATCGTACTCACCAAAAGCATCTTCCGGTTCCATTTGCAGGGATAAAGCTGCTCCAGTCTCTTTTTCATGCAAAGCTTCTTCTACTGCTGGAAATATCCCGTCATAACCGCCATGCAGATAGCTGACGGGCTCTTCGGTTTCTTCCATTACGTTGCCTTCCTGATCGATCATTTTGTAGTGGAGTGACACTACCGTATTTTTTACTATGCGCATGTTTTCTGCCTGAATCAGGCTTCCTTTGGGTTGATAAAATTCATTATTCAAGGCCTCGATACCAACTGTCCGGTACACGGCGCAAAACTTCTGCGATGGATGTCAGTAATCCCGTGTAAACGAATCGCCTCCAAGTGCGCCTTGGTGGGATAACCTTTATGCCGGTCAAAACCATAAGCCGGGTAAATCTCATGCAGTCGCAGCATTTCAGTATCCCGTGCAGTTTTGGCAAGAATCGAGGCTGCTGAAATCTCGGCCACCAAGCTATCCCCCCTGATAATTGCCTGTACTTCACAATCCAGCTGTGGTGCATGACTGCCATCCACCAAAATCAACGTATTATTGTAAGCCGGCAACAGACTGATTACAGCTCTTTGCATTGCAAGCAGACTGGCTTGCAAGATATTCAGTCGATCTATCTCCTCAACCGAAGCAGAAGCAATTGCCCATGCACGAGCATACTGTTTGATCTGGTCAGCCAGGCTGATTCGCTTTTTTTCGCTCAACTGCTTGGAATCAGCCAGTCCTTCGATGATATTGGCAGGATCGAGCACCACACAAGCAGCGTAAACGGGCCCGGCCAGTGGCCCCCTGCCTGCTTCATCCACACCGTAGATAACCTTCCCGTCCTGGGCATATTCATGCTTCAACGGGATCCGTCTTTCCGCCACGTGAATCCGCTGTAAACCGAATCAGATTGCCCGGGCAGTACACATCAGTTGCGCTTCGGTGACCACCTGGCCATCCACTTCAGCACAGGCAGCATATTTCCAGATACCTTTGAGCTGGCGGGTGATTTCAACCTTCAATACCAGTTGATCCCCTGCGATGACCGGTTTCTTGAACCGTACCGCGTCAATACCCACAAAATAGTACACCTGCCCATTATCCTTTTCCATGTTCTCCGATCGAATGGTCAGTAAGGCGGCTGCCTGGGCCAGTGCCTCAACGATCAGCACACCCGGCATGACGGGATGATGGGGGAAATGTCCGGAAAAATAGGGTTCATTGATGGAAACATTCTTGTATGCATGAATCCGTTTACCTGATTCCAGGGAAACCACCCGGTCAACCAGAATCAATGGATAACGATGCGGCAGGTATTTCAGTATTTCATGAATATCCATCACGGTTTGTTTATCTCCCTGTCTCATAGCAGTAATCGTATATTTATGGCTTCCTGGCAGCAGATTCCCTGGCGTTCAATACTTTGATGACCTGGTCAGTGATATCGATGCGAGCGCTCCGATAAACCGAATCCTGCAACTGCAGGATCAGATCATAGGATTGCTTCTCTGCAAGCTCCCTGATCACCTGATTGACACGCTCCAGAATCAGACCATATTCCTCATTCTGGCGCAAACTCAGATCTTCCCGCATCTGCTGCTGTGCACGCTGATACTGTCGACTGAGACCAGCGAGTTCACGTTCCTTCAGACGCCGTTCTTCTTCATCCACAGTGCCCGTATTTTTTTCCAGCTCCTGCTGCAATGCTGTAATCTGCGCAGAAAGTTCCCTGATACGTGCATCGCGCGCCTGAAATTCCCGCTCTATCTTTTTCTGTGCCTCGATAGCAGGCATCGATTCACGTAAAACTTTCTCGGTATTGACCACTCCGATCTTGATTTCTCCGGCAGACGAATGCACCGGAAAAACGAACATCATCGTAACAACGAATACCTTCACGAACCGGAAAAACATTCCCTGCCAATATTGATCCAACGGGTATCTCATTGCTTTCAGATAATTTCTTCTCTGATTCAGAAAGTTTGTCCGAACTGAAACTGAAAACGCTGCAACTTATCACCCGACTGATTATTGAGGGGTTGTGCAACACTGAATTTGAGCGGCCCCATGGGTGAGATCCAGGTTGCAGCCAGTCCGGCGGAATAGCGGAAATCATCAAAACCCAGACCGGAGAATGAATTGACAATCGTTCCTCCATCTGCAAACGCACTCAGACGAACCGACTTGTCTTCCTTCATAAATGGCACCGGAAACAATACTTCGATATTCCCTACGATACGCTTGCTGCCACCCAGTACCCGGCCATCGCTGTCACGCGGCCCTAATGTATTGATATTGTATCCACGGACAGAGTTGAAACCGCCTGCAAAGAAATTCTTGAAAAAGGGGAGCGGCTTGTCGGAATAGCCGTCTCCAACGCCCACTTCGCCATTCAGCATCAAAGTGAACATTTTGGAGACAGGAAAGAACCATCGCTGCTCATAACTGACTTTGTAATAATTCAGGTCACCAAACGGCAAACCGAATTCGCCGAACAGCCGCTGTGTCATCCCGGATGTCGTCCAGATAGCACTGTTACGGCGATCACGTGCCCAGCTCAGGGTAATCGGAAGATTATTGGAAGTCTTGCCGAACTGATCGACGAAATCTCTGAATCGTTGCGGACTGTCATCACGCAAATCAATTTTAGTGTGTTCATATCCCAAACCTAATGAAACGATATCATTTTCTGCAACGGGAATACCAAACCGTATATTGGCACCGGTCGTATCGGTATTGAACATCCCCACACTACTCAGAGAACGGGTATTGATATCACGTTTGAATGCTTCCAGACCGAGACTTACCCCGTTGATCGTATAGTAAGGATTATTGAATGAAGCAGAGACGACCTTGTTGACGCTACCGGTATTTACCTGCAGGCTCAGAAAGTTACCCGTTCCCAGGATATTGTTCTGGGCAATCGATCCGTTCAGAATGATTCCTTCGCGATCAGAATAACCGGCACCAAACATAATTGCTCCGGTCGGTTTCTCAACCACATTGACGTTGATATCCACTTGATCCGGAACATCTGCCACCGGGGGTGTTTCGATATTCACGCCAGTAAAGAAATCCAGCCTGTCCACCCGCTGCCTCGAACGGTTGATCTGCTCGGTCGAATGCCATCCCCCTTCCATCTGCCGGAATTCACGACGGATCACCTCATCCCGGGTACGTTCGTTACCACTGATATTGATACGTCTGACATAAACCCGACGCCCCGGATCGATGAAAAAAGTGAATGCAGTCTTCCGGGTTTCCTTATCCAGTTCAGGTGAGGCATTGACATTGGCAAATGCATAACCGTCATTCCCCAGCCGATCACTGATCAGCTTGATTGATTCGGTCAGTTTCTCGCGTACGAATATTCCACCGGGTTCAAGTTTGATCAGTTTACGTAATTCTTCCTCCGGCACGAGCAATTCACCGGCAAGTTTGATATCGGATACCGTATATTGGGGGCCTTCGGTCACATTGACCGTAATGTAGATGTCCTTCATATCCGGTGTAATCGAAACCTGCGTGGATTCGATATTGAATTCCAGATACCCTCGATCGAGATAGTAGGAGCGCAACGTTTCGAGATCCGCCGATAACTTCTGCTTTGAATACTGATCATCCTTGGTAAACCAGGTCATAAAACCCGGTGTTTTGAGACTGAACAGATCGACCAGATCGTCCTCGGGGAAAACGTGATTGCCAACGATATTGATTTGTTTGATGCGAGCAGTCTTGCCTTCCTTGATATCGAAGTTGATGCCAATACGGTTGCGCTCCAGCGGGGTGGTGGTCGTGGTGATTTTGACCGCGTACTTACCACGACTGATGTACTGGCGTTTCAGTTCCTGTTCAGCTTTTTCCAGCAGCGAGCGGCTGAAAATGCGAGATTCCGACAAACCAGCCTGTTTCAAACCTTCTTTGAGCTTGTCTTTATCAAACTCTTTTGCACCATTGATGCTGATTTGGGCAATTGCAGGACGCTCCTGAACTTGCACAATCAGCAACCCGCCTTCAGATTTCAGTTTGACATCACTGAAAAAACCCGTGGCATACAATGCCTTGATGGCTGCACTGGCCTTTTTACTGTCGAGTACATCTCCAACCTTCACAGGCAGATAGCTGAATACCGTTCCGGCCTCGGTACGCTGGATTCCCTCCACCCGTATATCCCGGACTACGAGCGAATCATTCGCCATACAACCCATCGAATAAAGCGAAAAGAACAATATCAGGAACCTGAGTTTCATGGCTATTCCGAAACTAGACGAAGTAGATCATTATGTATTGCGAATATCATCAGGGTAACCAGCAGAACCACGCCGATCTGATGACCGATATACATGATTCTCTCGGGTAACGGTGCTCCCCGTACCATTTCGATCAAATAGTACATCAGATGTCCGCCATCCAGAACCGGGATCGGCAGGAGATTCAGCACACCCAGGCTGATACTGATCAACGCCAGAAAACCCAGATAAGCAGCCAGTCCCATTTGGGCCGACTGGCCGGCATAGTTCGCGATGGTAATCGGCCCGCTGATATTTTTCAGCGAAACATCGCCCGTAACCATTTTTCCGAGCATGCGCAAAGTAAAGTAAGACATCTCCCAGGTTTTAGCCACTGCTTTAGCCAGAGCCGTCGCTGGCGGGTAGCTGGTTTTCACCAGCAGCCCTTCCAGGAGTGCATGTTCGATTTTGGGCGTAATACCTGCCTTGCCGATTTCGGTACTTCCCTCGGAAACTGCTTCCGGCTGCAATGAGAAATCGAGCTCCTGCCCGTCCCGAATCACTTCAATCATAAGTGTGCGGCCGGGACTTGAGCGTATCACCGTAACGACCTCTTCCCAGGTTGTAATCCCCTTTCCATTTATCGCTACGATCCTGTCACCTGTCTTGAGGCCGGCATGCTCTGCCGCACCGCCGGCCATCACCTGGTCGATCACCGGAGCGATGATCGGCTGATAGGCACTCAAACCCAATTTTCCCAGAAAATCTTTTTCGATATCTTCTGCACCAAGACTGCTCAAATCAAATCTGAGCTGGCGTGAAATTCCACTTTCACCCGTCACCGTTATCCTGACATTAGCATTTTTGTCCACCGCATTGTCCAGCAGCAGCAGTCGTGCTTCCTGCCAGGTGGTAATCGCCTGGTCGCCGATTCCGGTAATGGTATCTCCACTCCTGAAACCGGCCACAGCGGCAGGCGTCGCGGATTCGATTTCCCCCAGTATCGGCTTCACACCACTGACCCCAAGTATGAAAAGCAGCCAGTACAGCAGGATAGCCAGCAGAAAATTGGCAACAGGCCCTGCTGCCACGATAGCAAAACGTCTGGAGACGGGTTGGTGATTAAATGCACGATGGCGTTCGCTGGCTGGAACCTGACCCTCATGCTCATCCAGCATCTTGACATATCCCCCCAGCGGAATCGCTGCAACCACCCATTCTGTCTGGTCATTGCCCAAACGTTTTTTGAAAAGGGGCTGACCAAAACCGAGCGAGAAGCGCAAAACCTTGACACCACACCAGCGGGCGGCCAGATAATGACCGAGTTCGTGAAAAGTGATCAGCAGGCCAAGTGCGATTACGAATGCAAAAATCGTTGCGAGCACTGTCATGTCAGAATGTATGAGGATTATCCGTTTTACTGCCCGGCACTGAGTGAGGATGCTGGCCTTCCTGGTTGCCCTGTATTTTGCCGGATGTTGCAGGCCAGCCATTCACGAGCTGTTGCGCGCGCCTGCAAATCAGTCCGGAGCACGCCTTCCAGATCAGGGACATCCCGTCTTTCTGTTGATTTCATCACGTCCTCGATCATCACGGGAATTGCAGTAAAGGGTATTCTACCAGCCAGAAAAACTTCGACAGCCACTTCGTTGGCAGCATTTAGCACTGCCGGCATATTACCCCCCGCTGCAAGCGCTTCGTACGCCAGCCTGAGACAGGGAAACCGCTTGAAATCCGGGGATTCGAAATCCAGCCGTGCAACCTTGAACATATCCAGGGATTGCACACCACTTTCCATTCTTTCAGGATAACTCAACGCGTGCGCTATCGGTGTACGCATGTCTGGATTGCCAAGTTGGGCGAGTACCGAGCCGTCGATATATTCAACCATTGAGTGAATAACGCTTTGCGGATGGATAACCACCTGAATCTTCTCTGGCTCGGCGTTAAACAGCCAGTGGGCTTCGATGACCTCCAACCCTTTGTTCATCATGGTAGCTGAATCAACCGATATCTTTCTGCCCATTACCCAGTTGGGATGCGCGCAAGCCTGTTCTGGTGTCACAGTTTCCAGTATTTCCAGATCCACTGTGCGGAAAGGCCCGCCCGAAGCAGTCAGCAATATCCGACGCACCCCCGATCCCGCCAGATCTCCATTGAAATGTTGTGGCAAGGATTGAAAAATCGCATTGTGTTCGCTGTCTATCGGCAGCAGTGTCGCATGGTATTGTTTGAGCGTATCCATAAAGACACGCCCCGCCATCACCAGTGTTTCCTTATTGGCCAGAAGAATATGTTTTCCCATCCGTGCAGCAGCAAGCGTAGGCCGAATACCAGCTGCCCCGACAATCGCGGCCATAACCGTATCGATCTCCGGCAAGGATGCCACTTTCTCCAGTGATTCGATGCCTGAAAGCACCCTGGTATCCAAACCCGCTGCATGCAATCTATCCTCCAGCTGTCCGGCACTCTGTGTATCGAGCATCACGGCGTATAACGGATGAAACCGTATGCACTGCCCAAACATTTTTTCAACATTCCGGTCAGCGGTCAGCGCAACTACCTGATACCGGTCAGGATGTCTGGCCACTACATCCAGCGTACTTTCACCGATGCTGCCGGTCGAACCCAATATGGTCAGATGACGGGTTTTGGTCATGATTCAGTCGAATAAAATAAGATGGCCGCAAGAGTGGCAACGGGAAGAACGGGCAGTAATGCATCAATACGGTCCAATACCCCGCCATGACCGGGAAGTATGGTGCCACTATCCTTGACACCGGCCTGCCGTTTCAACAGTGATTCATACAAATCACCCACTATTCCCAGCACCGCAAGCAGGA
>WBZO01000231.1_pt1 | contig 138338 bp, 118 predicted proteins | sample 5204261 | NCBI WGS metagenome assembly WBZO01 (sample SAMN12412400, study PRJNA552823) | activated sludge metagenome | isolation source: activated sludge from anammox sidestream of wastewater treatment plant... | place: USA: North Carolina | collected 2017-09 | reverse complement strand
GGCTGCACGCGATGGGCTTCAACGTCTTCGCCATCGGCAAGGCGCCGTTGAAGCACTTCTAGGCTTGGGGCTTGGGGCTTGGGGCTTGGGGCTTGGGGCTTGGGGCCTGGGGCCTGATCGGCTCGCTTCGCAGACCGTCGGGCGTTCGAGGATGAGCGACGCGACACCCCAGGGTCGTCGGGCGCCACGCCCCGGGCGCAAGGCGCCCGCAGGCACCAGCCCCCGATGATTCCCCCCGATCTGCTGCTGCGCGCCTACGCGTCGGGCTGGTTCCCGATGGCGCAGGGCGCCACCGACGATGCCGCCATCGAGTGGTTCTCGCCCGATCCACGCGCCGTCATTCCCTTCGACGTCTTCCACGTGCCGGCCCGACTGGCGCGCACCGCCCGCCGGCGGCCGTACGATCTCGTCATCGATCACGACTTCGAGGGCGTGATGCGCGCCTGCGCCGAGCGCGACGAGACGTGGATCAACGAGCCGCTCCTGCAGAGCTACGTCGAACTCCACCGCCGCGGCTTCGCCCACTCGGTCGAGGCCCGCCGCGAGGGACGGCTCGCCGGCGGCCTCTACGGCGTGAGCCTGCGCGGCGCCTTCTTCGGCGAGTCGATGTTCCACACCGAAACCGACGCGTCGAAGCTGGCCCTGGTGGCCCTGGTCGAGCGATTGCGCGCGCGCGGCTACGTGCTGCTCGACATCCAGTGGGTCACCCCGCACCTGGCGCAGTTCGGCGCGACGGCCATCTCCCGCCGCCGCTACCTCACGCGCCTGGCCAGGGCCATGGCCCTCGGCTGCACGTTCAAGGACTGACCCCGGCGCCCGATTCCTCGCTGGAGGGGCCCCCGCGGGGCCCGCCGACACGCGCATGACCACGCCGCCCGGACCGCCCGCCGACGCCGCCGACACCCGCGAGAGCCCCCAGCCGTGGACCGCCGGCGCGCTGGCGGCGCCCATCGAGCCCGCCCGGCCCTTCACGGCGTGTCATCACGTGTTCGAGCGCTTCTTCCTCGACCACCGCCTGCTCGCCATCCCGGTGGTGGACGAGGACCAGCCGATCGCGCTGCTGGGACGCCACCGCTTCATCGAGACCTACCGGCACGGGCCCTGTCGCGGCGAGGCGAATCTGCCGCACCGGATCGAACGCCACAGCTTCGAGCCACCGCGCACGATCGACGAATCGACCACGGTGGAGGATCTGGCCGAGCTCTTCGTGGCCGATGCCGGCCGCGAGTGCGCCGACGGCATCGTCGTGACGCGCGGCGGACGGTATCTCGGCGTGATCGTGCCGCACGGCATCGTGCGCGCGCTGATCGAACGCGACGGCGCTCAGGCCGCCCGGTCGGTCTTCCGCGACGAGCGGACCGGACTGGCCAGCGCATCGCTGTTCGCCGACCGCCTCGCGATGGCCGTCGCCGCCGCCGACCGCACGCGCACCCGCGTCGCCGCGCTCGTAATCGACCTCCGCACCACCTCGCCAGACGGCGTGGCCCGCCCCGGCTCGGCCCTGGCCGCCGCGGCGGCCGCACGCCTCGATGGCGCCCTCCGGCACGGCGACACGATCGCCCGCCTGGGCGAGGCGCGCCTGGGCATCGTCCTGCCGGCCATCGGCCACCTCGAGGGGGCGCGGACGGCGGGCCGCAAGCTGCTCGAGGCCCTCGACCTGCCGGCCGAGGTCGAGGGCGCCCCGCACCTCTTCGCGCCACGGCTCGGCATCGCGGTGTTTCCCGACGATGCGGCCAGCGCGCGGCGCCTGATCGAGTGCGCCGTGCGCGCCGTCGAGCAGGCGGGAGAGCCCGAGGCCCCACCCGATGTCTGGACGACGACATCCAACCCTGTCTGCTACGGCACGTTGCGCCACGCCATCGAGCACCAGTTGCTGACGCTCGCGTACCAGCCGCAGATCGACCTCGTCACCGGACGGCCGTGTGGCGTCGAGGCCCTCGTCCGCTGGACCGAGGCCGGCGGTCGCGCCGTGCCGGCCAACCGCATCATCGAACTCGCCGAGAGCGCCGGCCTGATGACCCCGCTCACCGAGTGGGTGTTGCGCGCCGCCTGCGAGCAGATGCGCGCCTGGCACGCCCGGCGCGTGCTCGTCGTGCGGATCGCCGTCAACGTGTCCGGGGCCCAGGCCCGTCGTCAGGCGCTGCCGTCGATGGTGGAGCGCGTGCTGGCTGACACCGGGCTGCCGCCCGCCGCCCTCGAGATCGAGCTGAGCGAGCAGGCGCTGACCACGCACGGCCCGGCGCTGACGCCCGTCCTGGCACGCTTGCGCGACATCGGCGCCCGGGTGGCCGTCGACGACTTCGGGAGCGGCGCCCTCCCCATTCGCCAGCTGCCCGCGCTGCCCATCGACGCCGTGAAGCTCGATCGCACGCTCATCGCTGCCGTTGCCACCGACACGCCGTCGGCCGCGATCGTCCGCTCGGTGGTGACGCTGGCGCACGGCCTGAACCTCCAGGTGATCGCCGAGGGCGTGGAGACGGCCGACCAGGCCGCGCTGCTCCGCTCGGCGGGCTGCGACGTGATGCAGGGATTCCACGTGAGCCCGCCGCTGGGGGCGGCCGCGCTCGCCGCCTTCATCGCTGCCGCCCTGCCGTGAGCCGATGGCGGCCGGAACCGGGGCCAGCCGGCCGTTCGCCCGATGCAGGCGCTCCCGTGAGTGCCGCTCCCGGCGATCGTGGCGGTTCGGCGGCGGCGGAGGGGCTGATTTCGAAGGCGCTTGCGGCTGACCTTACCGGTAGGTATACTCGCGGACCGTGTCGGTCCCCTCTTCCAGCCCCGCGCGCATCCTCGACAGCGCCGTCCAGCTCTTCGCCGCCCGCGGCTACGACGCCACCTCGGTACGCGAGATCTGCGAGGCCGCCGGCATCACCAAACCGACGCTCTATCACTTCTTCCACAGCAAGGACGGCGTCTTCCGCGCGATTGTCGGCGACACGCTCGAGCAGATGCACGGCGTCGTCCGCCGCGCGCTGGCCCGCCAGACGACGCTGACCGATCAGCTCGGCGAGATGGTGCGCGAGGTCTTCGACGATGCCCGCGGGCGGCCGCTGCTCTGGCGCTTCGTCTTCGGCACGGTGTGGTGCCCCACCCGGGCGCCGGCCGCCGAGATGCACCGCCGCTACCAGGAGATGAGCCGTACGCTTGCCGGCGCCATCGAGGACGCCGCGCGCCGCGGCGAGATCGCGCCGGGCCTCACCGAGGTCCGCCTGCTCACGCTGATGGGCACCGTCAGCGAGGCGCTCAGCGCGTATCTGATCCTCGGCCAGCCGGCGCTGACGAACGAACTCGCGCATGCCATCGTCGAATCGGTGGTTCACGGGTGGCAGCCCCGGACGCCCTCCGCGCGGCCGCCCGCATCGCCGCCCGCCGGCGCACCGGCTTCGACTCCGCCCCACTGAGCCCCGACAGACATGTCACGCCGCACCCTGGTTCTCCCCCTCTGCATGCTGCTGTGCCCGACGCTGCTCGCGGCCCAGCCCATGTCGCGCGCCGACGTCGTCTCGGTGGCGCTGCGCAACAACCCGGCCGTCCAGCGGGCGGCCGACGAGGTCTCGCGGCTCGAAGGTCTCATCCTCGAAGCCCGCGCCGACGCGCTGCCCGACGTGCGGTTCACGGCCAGCGGCCTGCGGTTCCGCGATCCGAGCCTGCTCAACAGCCCGAGCTTCGACCAGTTTCCGCCCGAGTTCAGGGACACGCTCAGTCCGGTCGCCGCCAACCTCTACGAGGGCATCGGATCGGTGCGGCAGACCCTCTTCAGCTTCAAGCTCGGTCACGCGCTGACCGCCGCGCGTCTCGGTCGCGACTTCGGCCACGCCGACGAGCGCCGTGTCCGGCAGACCGTCGCCCTGGCCGCCGTGCAGGCCTACAACCTGCTGCTCTTCACGCGCGAGAACGTGCGCGTGGCCGATGCCACCGTGCGCCAGCGCGAGCGGCAGCTCGACGTGCTGCGCACGCGCCACCAGGCGGGCGTCGCCACCGAGCTCGACGTGCTGCGCTCGCAGGTGGCGCTCGAGAACGCGCGGGCGGCGCTCGCCCGGGCGCAGGGCCAGGTCGAGCTCGCGCTCGGCAACCTGAACGCCGTGATGGTGCGGCCGATCGACGCGCCGCTGGATCCCGCCGACCAGCTCACGCTCCAGCGCTTCGATCCGGGGCTGGAGGCCGTGCTGGCCGAGGCCATTGCCGCCCGTCCCGAAATCCGCGCGGCGAAGCTCAACGAGCAGGTCAACGCCGAGTTCGTGGGGCTGGCGCGCGGCGAGAAGCGGCCCACCTTCGACTTCAATGGCCAGTTCGGCTACTCGGTGCGCCGTCCCCGGAACTTCTTCGACAGCGACTTCACGCGATGGAGCACGGGCGTCGTCGTGACGGTGCCGCTCTTCGACGGCTTCCGCGCCGACGGCCGCATCGCGCAGGCCGAGGCCCGTCGCCGGCAGGCGGGGCACGACGTCGTCGCGCTGGAGAACCAGGTGCGGCTCGAGGCCAAGGCCGCCTACGATCGGCTCACCGTCGCGCGCCGCGTGCTGGCGGCCGCCGATCTCAACATCGAGCAGGCGCGCTCCGCCGTGGAGATGACGCAGGCGAACCTCGAGTACGGCGCGGCGACGCTCATCGACCTGCTCGACGCGCAGACGGCGCTGGCCGTGGCCGAACTGACGCGCACGCAGGCGCTCTACGACCACGCCGAGGCCGTCGCCACGCTCCAGTACGTCATGGGCCGCGATCCCGCGGCGCTCCCGTAAGTCAGGCAGAGGACCATGTCACGAGTTCCGCGAACCGATCCGTGGCGGGCGCTGGCGCCCGCGCTCCTGCTGGCGCTGGCGCCCGCCGCCTGCTCGTCCACCGGCCATCGGCCGGCGCCCGCGCCGGCCGATGCCGCACTGACGGCGACGGCCGTGCCGGTGCGCACCACGGCCGTCGCCTCGCGCGCCCTGCGCGAGCGCCTCGAGCTGACCGGCACGCTGCGGCCCCGCGCGCAGGTGAACGTGGCGGCCGAGGTCTCGGCGCGCATGGTGCGCCTGCTGAAGGACGAGGGCGCGCGGGTGCGTGAGGGGGAGACCATTGCGCTGCTCGACGCCACCGACTTCACGCTCGCGCTGGACCGCGCCACGGCTGCGCTGGCCGTCGCCGAGGCCAACTGCGCGCACGCCCGCGCCGAGAGCGACCGCGCCGATCAGCTCGTGAAGACCGGCGGCATCACCGACAAGGATCGGCTTGCGGCGCAGGTGGCGCTGCAGGTGGCGCAGGCCTCGCTCGCGCAGGTGCGCGCCGAGACCGCCATCGCGCGGCACGCGGTCGAACGCGCCGCGGTGAAGGCCCCCTTCGCGGGCCGCATCGCGCGGCGCCTGGCCGACGTCGGCACGCTGCTCGCCCCCGGCGTCCCCATCCTCACGCTGGTCGATGATGCGGTGCTCGAGTTCCGGGCGCAGGTGCCCTCGGCCGACTACGACGGCGTGCGGGTGGGCAACGCCGTCACCGTCACCGTGGACGCCCTGCCCGACTGGCGCACGCAGGGATCGCTGGCGCGCATCACGCCCATGGTCGACGAGCGCAGCCGCACCTTCGAGGTGGTCGTGCAGGTGCCGGGCGGCGATCGGCTGATCGCCGGCCTGTTCGCGCGCGCCGAGGTGGACGTGCGCGAGGTGGCCGGCGCCATCGTGGTGCCGCCTGCCGCGCTCGTGCGCGACGGCGTGCGGCCCGACATCGCGCACGTCTTCGTGGTGGCCGGTGGCCGCGCCGATCGGCGCGAGGTGCTGCTCGGCATCGAGGACGCCGACCTGGTGCAGGTGACGCGCGGGCTGGCTCCGGGCGACACCGTGGTGGTCGATCCCCCCGTGTCGCTCGCCTCTGGCGCGACGGTTGAGGTCCGGAACGGCGGCGCCGGGGGACCACAGGGATGACCGGACCCCGGCAGGCCGCTCTCGCGCCGCCTGCCGGCCGGCCGACGATGCGCGCGCGCTGCGCGATGTTGAGCTTCAGGATCTGACGCACCATGTTCCTCAGCAACCTCTCGATCAGGCAGCCCGTCTTCGCGACCATGATGATGGTGGCGCTCGCGGTGCTGGGCGTCAGTTCGTACCGGCAGCTCCGGGTCGACCAGTTCCCCGACATCGACTTCCCCGTCGTCACCGTCACCACGCGCTATGCCGGCGCGTCGCCGGAGACCGTCGAGCGCGACGTCACCCGGAAGATCGAGGAGGTGATCAACACCGTCGAGGGCGTGCGGCACGTCGAGTCGACCTCGCAGGAGAGCCTCTCGAACATCGTCGTCATCTTCCGGCTGGAGGTGCCCTCGCAGGTGGCCGCGCAGGACGTGCGGAGCAAGGTGGCCGCGATCCGGGCCGATCTGCCGCGCGAGATCGAGGAACCGCTCGTGCTGCGCCTGGATCCCACCGAGATGCCGGTGGTGTCGGTGGCCGTCAACGCCGAGGGGCTGACGCCGGTGGCCGCCTCGAACCTCGCCGACAAGGTCGTCAAGCGCCGGCTCGAGACGGTGGCCGGCGTCGGCTCGGTGAACCTCGTGGGCGAGGCCAATCGCGAGATCCAGGTGGTGGTCGATCGCCCGCGGCTCGAGGCCTACCGCATCTCGCTCGCCGAGGTGGTGGCGGGCCTGCAGCGCGAGAACGTCGACGCGCCGGCCGGATCGGCCGATCGCGGCGCCACCGAGGCGCTGGTGCGCGTGGCCGCGCGCGGCCGCACGGCCGCGCAGATCGGCCGCATCCCGGTGAAGCAGGTCAACGGCGCCGCCATCCTCGTGCGCGACGTGGCGACGGTCGTCGATGGCATCGAGCAGCCGCGCAACCTGGCGATGCTCGACACGCGGCCGGCGCTCGCGCTCGACGTGCAGAAGCAGTCGGGCGCCAACACGGTGGAGGTCGCCGACGGCGTGCGCGCCGCCGTGGCGCGGCTCAACACGGAGCTGCCGCCCGGCGTCTCGCTCTCGATCATCCGCGACGACTCCACGTTCATCCGCGAGTCGATCGAGGACGTGCAGGTGACGCTGCTGCTCGGCGGGCTGCTCACCGTGCTGATCGTCTACGTCTTCCTCAACTCGTGGCGGTCGACGGTGATCACCGGCCTCACGCTGCCGATCTCGGTGGTGTCGGCCTTCATCGCCATGCGCGGCCTCGGCTTCACGCTCAACGTGCTCACGCTGATGGGGCTCTCGCTCGCCATCGGCATGCTCATCGACGATGCGATCGTCGTGCGCGAGAACATCGTGCGCCACCTGCAGCGCGGCAAGGACCACTTCGACGCCGCGCGCGACGGCACCGCGGAGATCGGGCTGGCCGTGATGGCCACCACCTTCACCATCATCGCCGTGTTCGTCCCGGTGGCCTTCATGGGCGGCATGGTCGGCCAGTTCTTCTACGAGTTCGGCATCACCGTGGCGGCCGCCGTGCTCGTGTCGCTGTTCGTGAGCTTCACGCTCGACCCGATGCTCTCCTCGCGATGGATCGACCCCGACATCGAGCAGGGCCGGCACACCACGTTCCTCGGCCGCTGGCTGCAGGCCTTCAATCACTGGTTCGACCGGCTGCACGTCGGCTACGAGCGCCTGCTCGACTGGGCGCTGCGCCATCGCCTGTCGGTGCTCGGCCTCGCGCTGGCGGCCTTCCTCGGCGCGCTGCCGCTGCTGGCCAGCCTCGGCGGCGACTTCATGCCTGACTTCAACCGCGGCGAGTACCAGGTGCAGTTCAAGGCGACGCCCGGCACCACGCTGCGGGAGACCGGCGAGCGCGCCCAGGAGATCGTGCGGCGGCTGAAGGAACTGCCCGACGTCGACTACACCTACACCGCCATCGGCGAGGCGGGCACCGTGTTCCGACCCGTCAACGAGGGCACGATCTACGTGAAGCTGAAGACGCGCGAGGGCAAGACGTTCTCCCAGGTGTTGCGCGAGGCGCGCGCCCAGGTGAGGCAGGTTCCCGGCATCTCCTTCGGCCTCGTCGAGGCGGGCCAGTTCGGCCAGAAGCCGATCCAGATCTCGGTGCGCGGCGCCGAGGTGGACGAACTCGACCGCATCTCGCACGCGCTGATGGCCGAGATGGAGCGGATCGGCGGCATCGCCGACATCGAGACGAGCCTCGAGAAGTCGAAGCCCGAGCTGCGGATCGAGGTCGACCGCGACCGCGCCGGCGACGTCGGCATCAACGTCGCCACGCTCGCCACCACGCTGCGTGCCGGCCTGGTGGGCGAGGTGGCGACGACCATCGAGGACGAGGTTGGCGACAGCCACGACGTGCGCGTGCGCCTGCGCGCCGACGAGCGCCGCTACGCCGACGACGTGCTGCGGCTCATGCTGCCGTCGAACAAGGACGACAGCTTCGGCGACAAGATTCTCCTGCCCGTGCGCGAGGTGGCGAGGGCGGTGCCGGCGAGCGGGCCCTCCACGATCCGGCGGCGCGACCTCCAGCGCGAGGTGCGCGTGTCGGCCAATCCCGACGGCCGCGCGCTCGGCGACCTCACGGCCGAGATCGACGCGGCGGCCGCGCGCCTCGACCTGCCGGCGGGCTACGACATCGTGCCGGGCGGCGACGCCGAGGAGCTCGCGGACATGTTCGCCAACATGTTCGAGGCGCTGCTGCTCGCCGTGGTGTTCATCTACCTGATCCTGGCGTCGCAGTTCGGGTCGTTCGTCCACCCGCTGTCGATCATGCTGTCGCTGCCGCTCTCGCTGGTGGGCGTGGCGCTGGGCCTGCGCCTGACCGGTGACAACCTCAACATGATGAGCATGATCGGCCTGATCATGCTCATGGGCCTCGTCACCAAGAACGCCATCCTGCTGGTGGACTTCGCCAACCAGGCGCGTGCGGCCGGCGCGCCGCGCCACCAGGCGCTGATCCAGGCGGGCACCACGCGCCTGCGGCCCATCGTGATGACGACGCTCGCGATGATCTTCGGCATGCTGCCGCTGGCCTTCGCCATCGGCGCCGGCGCCGAGCTGCGGGCGCCCATGGCCCGCGCGGTGATCGGGGGGCTGATCACCTCCACGCTGCTCTCGCTCATCGTCGTGCCCGTGGTCTACACGTATCTGGACGATCTGAGGCCGTCGGTGGTGTTCGGGTGGCTTCGGCGACCATTTCGGGGTCGGGTCTAATTTCACGGCTGATGCGGACCATTTCGGGGTGGGGTCTAATTTCGGGGTCGGGTCTAATTTCGTTCGTAATTCGGGGTCGGGTCTATTTTTCGGGCGGGCGGATTTCGGGGTCGGGTCCAATTTCTGGCCCGCCCCGGCCACGTCCCACGGCCCCGTCGCCTGCCGGCTACCGCAGCACCTCGCTCATGTCGCGCCCCGCGTAACCGGTCATCTCCAGGTAGCCTCGCCCCGTCAGCGGCCGGCCGGCCCGCACGCCCGACACCTCGATCGCGCCCTCCCAGTAGGTGACCGCCGTCGAGTCCTCCGTGCGCAGTTCCTGCGCGGGGAACGCGGCGCGCACGTCCAGCGCCAGCCCCGCGCCGGGCACCAACACCTTCCACGCCACGGGATAGCGCCCGCCGCTGGCCGGCGAGGTCCACGTCGCGCCCGGCTCCAGCGCGAACGACCGCGCGTCGAGATGCGTCACGCGCCCCGCCGCGTCGACGAGCGTGCCGCTCGCAAACGGATCGGCCCTCCCGTCACCGCGCCTGATCTGGAACAGCATCATCTCGGTCCCATCGTCGAACTGCACGGAGAACCAGTCCCAGCCGCGCTGCCCGGGCTCGAGGAAGCTCGATCCGAACTCATGGTCCATCCAGCTCGCGCCGGTCACCTCCACGCGCTCGCCGTCCACCGTGAGCGTGCCGCGCGTCGGCATGCGCGTCAGCGAGTAGTAGTGCGAGGCGTTGCCCGGCGACGGCCCCTTCCGGCTGTAGCCCGACTCGCCGTGCAGCGCCGCGGGCTTGCCCTCCTCCAGCACGAGGTCGAGCACCATGCCGCCATCGGCGGCGCGCAGCCGGTGTCGCCCGGCCCCGTCGAGCGCCACCTCCCAGTCCTCGTTCCACACGCGGTAGCCGGCAGCCAGCGCCCCTGCCCACCCCACGCCCGCGCGGTTCAGCCGGTCGGCATAGAGATGCCGGCCCCGCGAGAGGTCGCTGATGGCGAAGTGCGCGAGATACAGGTCGCGCACCGCCCAGCGCGACGGGTTGACGGGCCGCGGGTCGACGCCGGCGCGGAAGAACGTGAGCTGGTAGCCGAAGCGCCGCCCGTCAGCGGCCGTGAGGTTGCCGGTGTAGTACCACCACTCGATCTTCGCGTCGGGATGCGCCGCGTGATCGCGCGGCAGCTCGATCCGGCAGGCGGGATCGGCCGGCTTCCAGTCGGCGGCAAACGTCGAGATGGCGAGCAGGATGAACGCCGCGACCAATGCGGCCACGCGGGTGCGAAGCGGGCCCCCGGAAAGGTGAGCGAAGCGGGACTCCCGGCCCCAGGCCCCAAGCCCCAAGCCCCAGGCCCCGATCATTCCTCCCCCATCTCCGCGGCGACGTGCATCCGCGAGGCGAGCCGCGCGGGATACAGCCCCGCCAGCGCCGTGGCGAGGAGGACGGCCAGCGTCATCCGGGCGAGGAAGGCCCACGGCATGTGGAACTGGATCGACCAGCCGAAGCTCTGGTAGTTGATGACGAACACGAGGACCAGCGACAGCAGCACGCCCACCAGCAGGCCCACGCCCTGGCTGGCCGCGCCGATCATCACCGCCTCGATCACCACCATGCGCCGCACCTGCCGCCGGCCGGCGCCCACCAGCCGCAGCATCGCGATCTCGCGCCGGCGCTCGAGGATCAGCGTCAGCAGCGTGCCCGCCACGCCCATGATCGCGACGAGGATGGCGATGATCTCCAGCGCGTAGGTGATGGCGAACGTCGCGTCGAAGATCCGCAGCACCTCGCGGCGCAGCGACGCGTTGGTGTGGATGAACACGCGCTGGTCCGGCGCCATCGCGCGCAGCAGCTCGTCGCGCACCGCCTCCGGCCCGGCGCCCTCGCGCACGTACACCGACAGCCCCGTCGGCCGCCACGCGCCGTAATGCCGCGCGTAGGTGCGCTGATCCATCGCCACCACGCCGCGGTCGCTCGAGTAGTCGTAGTAGATCCCCACCACCACGAAGCGATGCGGCCCCGCGGGCGTCGGCAGCGCCACGGCCTCGCCCACGCGCAGCCGGTGCCGGTTGGCGAAGGGCTCGGACACCACCACCTCGTCACGGCCCGCCGCCTCGCGCATGCGCGCCAGCCCGTCGGCCGGTGCCTTGAACACGAGGCTGCCCCGCGCGCTCACCACGCCGAAGTCCTGCGCCGTGAGCATCGCCGGCAGGTCGTCGACGATGATGGGGGTGTTGCGGAAGCGATCGACGGCGGCCACCAGCGGGTGGTGCGAGACCAGGCGCTCCACCTCCTCCGACAGCGGCGCCGTGCCGGCGCCGCGCGTCCTGGCGCCGGGCGCGACGAACAGGTCGGCCCGCAGCGTCTGCCCCACCCAGTAGACCACCGTGTCGCGGAAGCTGCCGATCATGATCGCGATCGCAGCCATCATCGACAGGCTCACCGCCAGCGCGGCCACCGGCACGGCCACGCGCGGGATGGCGCCCGCCAGGTTCGCGTTGGCGAGCGTGCCGGCCACGCCCAGCAGGCGGCCCGACGCGCGGCGGCCCAGGCGGCCGACGGCGAACAGCACCAGCGGCACGAGGAACGCGGCGCCGAACACCAGCGCGAAGGCCGACGCGAAGCCCGCCAGCGGCAGCCCGCCAATCGGCGGCAGCCGCGCCAGCCAGGCGCCGAGCGCCAGCAGCACGAGCGGCGCCAGCAGGCGGCGGCCGCCCAGCCTGAAGCGGGTCTCGAGACGATCGGCGCCGCGGATGGCCGCGAGCGGCGGCACGCGCGACGCCTCGAGGGCCGGCAGCGCCGCGGCGGCCAGCGACAATGGCACGGCGATGGCCAGCGCCACCAGGACGTCGGTGGCGCGCAGCGCCGGCGGCGCCGCCGCGGCCGTGATGTACAACGTGCTCACGGTGGCCGACGTGAGGCCGACGGCGACGTCGGCGAGCAGCCGGCCCAGCCCGACGCCCACGATCCAGCCGGCCAGGGCGACCAGCATCGCCTCGCCGAGGAACAGCGCGAGCACCGCGCGCCGCGACACGCCGAGCGCGCGCAGCGTGCCGACCTCCGCGCGCCGCGCAATGGCCGACGCCGACACGGTGTTGTAGACGAGGAACAGGCCGACCAGCAGCGCCACCCACGAGAGCGCGGTGAGGTTCAGATGGAAGGCGGCCAGCATCCGCTCCACCTGCGCGCCGCGCCGGGCCGGCCGCTGCGCCGAGAGCCCCGCCGGCAGCCGCGCCGCGATCTCCCGCTCGGCGCGGTCGATGGCCGACGGGTCGCGCAGCTGCACATCCACGCGATCGACGGCGCCGAGGCGGCCCAGCGCCCACTGCGCCGCGGCGATGTCCATCAGCGCCACGTTGCCGTCGAGCAGCGCGCCCGGCCCCTCCTCGCGCAGCAGCCCGCGCACGGTGAACGCCGCCTCGCGGTCGCCGATGATCAGCCGCACGCGCGAGCCGATCGCCACGTCGTGCCGTCGCGCGAACTTCGCGGTGAGGACGATGGTGTGCGGGTCGAGGAGGAGCGAGAGGAACTCCTGCGCCGTCGGCTGGCGCGTGGGTGACGCCGCGCGCGGGGACGAACCGGCCCGCGCCTCGCGCGGCTCGCGCGCCGGCCCGGGATCCTGGCCCGGCCACGCGTCCGCCGGCTCGCGGCCGCCGCCGCCCACCTCCAGCAGCCGGTACTCGCGCAGCGGCCGGTCGCGCAGCATGTCGACGCCCAGCACGCGCACCAGTTCGCCGCGCGCCGGCCCCGGACGACCATCCTCTCCGTCGCCGCCGGTCCGGATGATGGCGTCGCCCTCGATCACCGGGCTCACCGCGCCGTACTCGCGCAGCCACCCCATCCGCGCCAGGTCGTCCTCGCCCACCCCGGCGCCGGCGCCCGTGATCTCCACCGACACCTTGCCCGACATGGCGTCGAGCGCGGCGCTGAAGCCCTGGAGCGAGCTCGCGTTGGCCAGCCGGATGGCCACCACAACCGCGACGCCCAGCGCGACGCCGAAGGCGGCCACGGCCGGGCGCAGCGGCTCGCGGCGCAGGAACCTGAGGATGAACAGCCTGAACAGCCGCACGTCAGCCACCCCGGGCGGCCGGTTCGTGCCGAACACGCTCCACGCGGCCGTCGCGCAGGTACACCACGCGATGGGCCGCGGCGGCCACCTCGACCGCGTGCGTCGCCAGCAGGATGGCCACGCCGTGCTCGACGTTCAGCCCGGTGAGCAGCGACAGCACCAGATCGCCGTTGGCCGAGTCGAGGTTGCCCGTCGGCTCGTCGGCCACCAGGAGCGCCGGGCGGTGCACGAGCGCGCGCGCAATCGCCGCGCGCTGCATCTCGCCGCCCGAGAGCTGCTGCGGGTAGCTGTGGAGGCGGCCGGCCAGGCCCACCCGGGACGCGAGCGCCCGTGCCGCCTCGCGCGTGGCCGCCGCCGGCGTACCGGAGAGCATCAGCGGCAGCGCGATGTTCTCCTCGACGGTGAGCGTGGGCAGCAGGTTGAAGAACTGGAACACGAAGCCGATGCGCTCGCGCCGCACGCGCGTCAGCCGGTCATCGTCGAGCGTCGAGAGATCCCGGCCTTCGACCAGCACGCGCCCGGCGGAGGGGCGATCCATGGCGCCGCAGAGGTGGAGCAGCGTCGACTTCCCGCAGCCCGACGGCCCCATCACGGCGACGAACTCCCCCCGCGCGAGCGCGAGGTCCACCCCGCGCAGCGCCGCCACCGGCGCCCCGCCCGCCTCGTAGTGCCTGGTCAGCCCCTCCGCCTGCAGAACCATGTGTGCGCCTTCGCGAGCCCCGCCCCCTGTACGTTGTACTCGCTCTCCGCGCGCCACGGAAACGCCGGACGGCAAGATCGCAGGCGGAGCGAACCCGGCGCCGCGGGGGCCCGCCCGATGCGGCCTCCTGCCGGCGCCCTCGACCACATCTGTAATCCGTCCTCAATCCTGCGGCTGACGCGGCGACGCCCGCCAGTCGCCCTCCCGGCGAAACCTTCGGGAACGGCCGGAATCGTGCCCGGCCCGCCGCGGGCCCTCCCGGATCGCGATTTGCCCGTGTCCAGTCGGGGGCGCGCTGGTCCTGCGTCCCCGGCTCCACCGGGCCCCGGCCCGACGCTTCATCATCATGATCTTCCGCACGACCCCGCTCGCACCTCCCCGAATCCGCACCATCGCCTGCGCCGCCGGCTCCCTGCTGCTGGCCGCCTCGACCGTCATCGCGCAGCCCGTGGTGAACCCGCGGGTCGTCGAGTTCGAGCCCTCGGCCGATCACGCCGCCGTGGTCGACGGCGGCGGCCCGGCCGTCGTGCGCTACGACTTCGAGCTCTACCTGGCCGGCGCAAGCGCCCCGTTCCACGTCGTGAACCTGGGCAAGCCCACGCCCGAGCCCGACGGCAAGGTGCGGGTCGACTTCTCCTCGCTCGTTGCCTCGTGGCCCCTGCCGGGCGGCACGTGCGAGTCGCGCGTGGCCGCGGTCGGCCCCGGCGGTACCGGGCGCAGCACCGCCTCGAACCAGTTCGAGTTCGTCGCGTGCACCTACTCGCTCTCGGCCACCACCATGGAGGTGGGCGCCGCCTCGGGCAGCACCACCGTCAACGTGAGCGCCCCGGCCGGGTGCGCGTGGACCGCCACGTCCGGCGCGTCGTGGGTGTCGATGATCACCACATCGGGCACCGGCAGCGGTCCGGTGAGCTTCAGCTACGGCGCCAACCAGGCCACCGCCAGCCGCGTGGCGACGCTGACGATCGCCGGTCAGACATTCACGCTCACCCAGCTCGGCGTGCCGTGCACCATCACGCCCGCCACCACCACCGTGAACCTCGGCCCCGGCGCCTCCAACGGCAACGGCATCCCGCTCACGGTGACCAGCGGCTGCGCCTGGACGGCGACCACCGCGACATCGTGGATCACGCTCACCACCGCGTCGGGCACCGGCAACGGCAGCATCGTCTTCAGCGTGAGCGCCAACACGGGAACGGCCGCGCGGACGGGATCGATCACCGTCGGGTCGCAGACCGTGAGCGTGACGCAGGCGCCGCTGGCCGTGCCGGCCGCGCCGCGCAACCCGAGGGTGCTGACCCCACCGGAGTAGGACCGCGCCGCCGATCGGCGCCGTGAGGTCGAGGCGCCGCCGGACGCGCGCGACCCGCTCATGTGACACGCGCCGGGTTGGGCCCCGCAGGCCGACGGGTTACACTCCGTCCGCCATGAACCTCCTCATGGTCGTGTCGCCGGCGACCTGGGATCTCATCGAGCGGATCCGCCCCGAGCTCGACGTGTTCGTCGACGTGTTCGACCTCACGCTCGCGCCGCTGCTGCCCGAGGCCTCGCACCACGTCGCCCGCGCGCTGCGCGCGGCGATCGAGGACGACCGCGGCCGCGACTGGCTGCGGTCGGTCATCGACAGCGGGCGGCACGCCGTGTTCGCCAGCGAGGAGCTGCGGATCGGCCTCTTCCCGGTTCGCCATCAGCGCGACGTCATCGGCGTGCTCGCCGCCGCCGCGCCATCCCGGCCGGTTGACGGCGACGCGACGCCGACCGGCACGGGCCTGCCCGCCGACATCGCCGACCGCCGCATCGAACGGATCGGATGGACGCTGCGCACCTCGCTCGAGGCCGACATCGCCGCGTCGGAGAGGCTGGACCGCGCCCAGCACCATGCGCGCTGGACCGACGGCGTCCTGCGCTTCCTCTCCTTCCTGCACACCTGCTCCTCGGAAGCCGAGCTCTTCGAGGCCATCGTCCAGGCGGCGGCGGTGTGGGGCGACCTCGACGCGCGCGTCTACCGCCGCACGCCGTGCGGCCGGTACGTCGTGGACGTCGCCTTGCCATCGGCGCCGCACTTCGACGGTCCCGAGTCGCTGGATGCCGCACTGGTGGATGCGCGCGGCATGCCGCTGCACGTGACGTCGGTGGCCGAGATGGAGCAACTGGGCTGGAGCGCGACCACCGGCGGCATCACGCTGATGCCGCTCGGCGCGCCGCGGCGGCCGGCGCCGTGGCTGCTGGCGATCGCCGGCCACGCCGACGACCACCTGTCGATGGCCTTCGACGTGCTGACCCGTACGGCCGCGGTGCGGCTCGACGAGCTGCTGCTGGCCCGCCTCGAGCGCCTCGGCGACCGGCTGCGCCGCGGACTGTGTGGCACGCCCACGTCGGTTCCGGCCACCACCGCGAGACTCCTCCGCGAGTTCTCGGTGGCGCTGCCCGCCGGGCAGGCCCGCCTGCTCGTGGCCGAGCCCGGCTCCGGCCTGCCGCGCCCCATCGCGTCGGTGGGCGTCGAACTGTTCGGCCCGACGACGGTCTGGCCCAGCCTCCAGCGGATGGTCACCGCCGAACGCCTGGTGTTTCCGCTGGCCATCGATGCCGCCATGGCGGTGGCCCTCGAGCTGAGCGCCCCGATCGGCAGGCCGTTCTCGCTGGCCGACGCCGCGCTGGCCGAGCGGGCGACGCGGTGGATCGAGGCCTGGCTGGCCGGGGCGTGGCGCGGCCTCACCGGCGCCCGGGCGGCATTTGCGGCGTTCGTCACGGCCGCCCCCTCGCCGCTGGAGGATCCGGCGGACCGGACGCCAGCCAACGCCTGGTGAGGCGACGGGACGGATTGGAAAGGTCCCCGCTCTGGCGGACTGAACGCGCCCGTTCAGGCGATCAAACCTGGCTTTTCTGGTAGACTTTCATCCTCCGCCAGGTGTACTTTAGACCGGTCGTGCAGCGCCTCCTCGCCAGCGAAGTCGCCGGGAACCGCCCTGTTTCCTGTGGGTTTCCGCCGGCGCCCCCCGCCCCACCTCAACATGGCGGCCTGCTTGCATGGTTGTACCTGTCCGACTCACGTGTCCCGGGCCTGGTGGCTCAGGCTTCGCCTGGTCGGAGGCAAGGCGCGCCCATGACACAACCTGCGCGGAGGCGGATCGGCGACCGACGCGGCCGGCGGCGGTTCGAGGTCGTCGGCCACCTGTGGGGCGCGCTCGAGTCGGTCGAGCCGCTGCGGCTGCGCAACCTCGCCCGGAACGGCGCCCTGCTCGAATCACGGTTCTCCCTGCGGATCGATTCGGTGCATCGTCTGCGCCTGAGCTCGCCGGGCCGCACCACCGACGTGCAGGTGCGCGTGCGGCACGTCGCGCCGGCGGGCGCCGGTGGCGGCTATCTGATCGGCCTCGAGTTCCTGGCCCTGCCGCCGCTGGCGATCGAGCACCTCGAGCAGTTGATGGCCGCCAACGCGGATCCTCCGGATCCCGCCGTCCACGGGATCCAGTCGTGAGCGCCACGTCCATCGAGCGGCGGCGGGAGCGCCGGGTCGCCGTCACCCGGCAGGCGCCGGAGGCCGCCCTGCCCGTGTCGGCGACGGTGGAGCTGCTGGACATCAGCGAGACCGGCGTGCTGATCTCGGCGTCGCAGCCGCTCGACATCGGCCGGCGCGCGCAGTTGCGCCTGCGCCTCGGGGCCGAGCCGCTCGCGGTGATGGTGGAGATTCGCCGGCTCGGGCCGGCGCCGCGCCCGGGCGAGGCCGTCTCCTATCGCATCGGCGCCGAGTTCGTGAACCTCGACGAGGACAGCCGCCGGAAGATCGCGCGCTTCCTCGCCGGGCAGCCATGAGGGATCCGGCGCGGCCCGCGGGCCTGGCCCCGGGCGCAACGTCGAAGACGCCGCGGCCGATTGCCGCGCGCCACGATCGTAAAGGACGCGGTCAGGCATGAGGAACCCCGAAGAAGCGCAGTTGATTGGCACCAGCATCCAGATGCTGGAGCTCAAGCAGGAGATCCAGCGCATCGCCCGGTCCGACGCCAAGGTCCTCATCACCGGCGAGAGCGGCGTGGGCAAGGAACTGGTGGCGCGCGCCATCCACGTCTACAGCCCGCGCAGCGAGCGGGCCTACATCGCGGTGAACTGCGCCGGGCTGCCCGAGACGCTCCTCGAGTCGGAGCTCTTCGGGCACGTCAAGGGCAGCTTCACCGGCGCCTATCGCGACAAGCCCGGCAAGCTCGAGACCGCCGACGAGGGCACGGTGTTCCTCGACGAGGTGGGCGAGATGACCCTGCGCATGCAGGGGCTGCTGCTGCGCTTCCTCGAGACCGGCGAGCTGCAGAAGGTGGGCGCCGATCGCACCAACCGCGTCGTCAACGTGCGCGTGATTGCCGCCACCAACCGCAACCTGCAGGATCTGATCGCGCAGGGCCAGTTCCGCGAGGATCTGTTCTACCGGCTCAACGTCATCCACTTCTGGGTGCCGCCGCTGCGGGAGCGCAAGGAAGACATCCCGCTGATGATCGAGTTCTTCCTCAAGCGCTTCACCCGCGGCAACGGCCAGTTCGTGCGCGGCATCGAGCCCGAGGCCTTCAACGCGCTCACCGACTACCCCTGGCCCGGCAACGTCCGCGAGCTCGAGAACGTGATCGAGCGCCTGGTCGTCACCGGCCGGCACGAGATGGTGAAGCTCGAGGACCTGCCGCCCGAGATCCGTTCCCAGCGCGGCGTCTCGCTCAAGCCCAAGCGCGAGCGCCGCCGCACCGTGGCCGATGATTTGTACAAGCGGCTCGTGGAAGACCGCGAGTCGTTCTGGACGTCCGTCTACCCCCTCTACATGCAGCGCGAGATCACCCGCCAGAACGTGCGCGACCTCGTGCGCCGGGGGCTCGAGGAGGCACGCGGCAACTACCGCATCGTCTGCAAGCTGTTCAACATGGAGCCCGGCGACTACAAGCGGTTCCTGAACTTCCTGCGCAAGCACGACTGCCAGTTACCATTCAAGGAGTATCGTCAGTAGCGCGCGGGTTGGTGTGCGACGCTCCCCAACCTGCGCGGGACCAGCGTGCGGGTTGGTGTGCCCCAGGCCTCAAGCCCCAAGCCCCAAGCCTCAAGCCCCAGGCCTCAAGCCCCAGGCCCCAAGCCCCAAGCCCTTATGCCCACTCTCCTCGACCGCATCCACAATCGTCACGCCGTCATCGGCATCATCGGGCAGGGCTACGTCGGCCTGCCGCTGGCCCTCGTGTTCGAGGAGGCCGGCTTCCCCGTCATCGGCTTCGACCTCGACGCGAGGAAGGTCGAGGCCCTCATGCGCGGCGAGAGCTACATCCGCCACATCGGCTCGGACCGCGTGGCCGCCGCCGTCGGCCGCGGCCGCTTCTCGGCCACCACCGACTTCGACCGCCTCGCCGGCTGCGACGCCGTGCTCATCTGCGTCCCGACGCCGCTCGGCCGGCACCGCGAGCCCGACCTGTCGTTCGTGCACAACTCCGCGCGCGAGGTGGCCCGTCGTCTCCGCCCTGGCCAGCTCGTCGTCCTCGAGTCGACCACCTATCCCGGCACCACCGACGAGGAAGTGCGGCCCATCCTGGAGGAGACCGGCCTGACGTGCCCCGGCGACTTCCTGCTCGCCTTCTCGCCCGAGCGCGAGGATCCCGGCAACGCCCGCTTCTCCACCCGGACCATCCCCAAGGTCGTGGGCGGCGTCGACCCGCCATCGACCGAGGCCGCCGTCGCGCTCTACGCCGCGGCCATCGACCAGGTGGTGCCCGTCTCCTCGGCGCGCGTCGCCGAGTCGTGCAAGCTCCTCGAGAACATCTACCGCTCGGTGAACATCGCGCTCGTCAACGAGCTGAAGGTCACCTTCGACCGGATGGGCATCGACGTCTGGGAGGTGATCGCGGCGGCGCGGACCAAGCCCTTCGGCTTCACCCCCTTCTACCCCGGGCCCGGCCTCGGCGGCCACTGCATTCCGCTCGACCCGTTCTACCTGTCGTGGAAGGCCGCGGAGTTCGGCGTGTGGACCCGCTTCATCGAGCTCGCCGGCGAGGTGAACACCTCCATGCCGCGCTACGTGGTGAGCAAGGCGGCGACGGCGCTCAACGAGGAGGGCCGCAGCCTGAAGGGCTCGCGCGTGGTGGTGCTGGGCCTCTCCTACAAGGAGAACATCGACGACGACCGCGAGTCGCCCAGCTACGAGATCATCGAGCTGCTGCGGGAGGCCGGGGCCGAGGTCGACTACTGCGATCCCTACTTTCCCGTGGCGCGCGCCGGCCGCAAGCACGACATCGGCCTCGCCTCGGTGCCCTGCGAGGCGGCCGCGCTTGCCGCCTACGACGCGCTGGTGGTCTCCACCGCGCACCGCCAGTTCTCGGATCCGGCGCTCTACGCGGGCGTGAAGCTCGTCATCGACACCCGCAACATCGTCCGGCCGTCGCCGGCCGGGCCGGTGCGGGTGGTGAAGGCCTGAATTCCCCCGTGTGCGCTTCATGCTCATGAGTTACGCTGTCGATATCCACCGATGAGACGTATGCGCGCTTTCTCGCTCGTGTCCACCGTCCTGCTGTGCACGTTGCTGGCGCTGCCCTCGGCCCTGGCGCAGCCGGCGGCCAAACCGGCGGGCAGGCCTTCGCCCGCCGCGCAGAAGCCTGCCGCCACGGCCCCGACCCCGCCGCCCGGCGTGACGCCGCCGCCCGGCTACGTGATCGGCCCCGAGGACGTGCTGCTGGTGCTCTACTGGCGCGAGAAGGAGATGTCGGTGGAGACCTCGGTGCGCCCCGACGGCATGATCACGCTGCCGCTGCTCAACGAGGTGAAGGCCGCCGGCCTCACGCCCGAGCAGTTGCGCCAGGCCGTCGAGAAGGCCGCCGCCGAGTTCGTCGAGGAGCCGTCGGTCACCGTCGTCGTCAAGCAGATCAACAGCTGGCGCGTGTTCGTCACCGGCAACGTGGTGAAGGCCGGCGTCTACCCGCTCACCGCCTCGATGACCGTGCTGCAGGCCATCGCTGCCGCAGGCGGCCTCAACGAGTACGCCGACGAGAAGGGCATCTCGGTGATTCGCACCGAGGGCGGCCAGACCAAACGGTTCAAGTTCAACTACAAGGACGTACGGCGCGGCCAGCGGCTCGATCAGAACATCGCCCTCAAGCCGGGCGACACGATCGTCGTGCCCTGACCCGCCCGGCCCCGACACCCGTCATGCCCGGCCGATTCCGCCTCGCCCCCCTGCTGCTCGTCGTCGCGACCATGGGGGCGGCGCCTGCCCTGGCACAGGTGCAGCGGGCGCCGCGGGAGTTCCGGGGCCTGTTCGGCGGCAGCCGCGCCGCGCCGGGCCAGTCGCGCACCTCCCTGTCGCTCACCTTCACCGCGATGGGCGGCTACGACGATGCCGTGCTCGGCAGTCAGGGCGCGACGCCGACGCCCACGCCGCAGCAGATGTCCGCCAGCGGCTACAACGGCCTCGGCCTGGCCGAGCTCCTCTTCCGCCACGGCACCGAGGATCGTCATGTCGAGGCCAGCGGCCTTGGCGCCGTGAACGTCTACTCGGTCGCCAACGCTGGCACCTCGAAGAACGTGCGGGGCGATCTCCGGGCGCAGACCCGGCTCGCGCGCCGGTCGACGCTGCGCGCCAGCGTGGGCGCTGGCTACCAGGACTACTTCACCCTGGCCGCCGTGCCCATCGTCCTCGGGCCGGACCAGACCGCCCCTCCGCCCACGTCCGCCGATTTCGCCGTCGCCGATCGCCGCCTGGTCGATCTGCGTGCCGGTGCGGATCTGGATCACGGCTGGAACCGGTCGCACAGCACCGCCCTGCGGTACACGTTCGATCGGGTCGACTACGACGCCGCTCCGCCGGCCGCCGGCGGCATCCGCTACCTGTATCTGGGCGACTCGTGGCGCCAGCGCGGCGCCGTGGAGCACACCGTGGCGTTCAGCCGGCAGGCGTCGCTGCTCGGCTCCTACAGCTACAGTGTCTCGGAGATGGATCGGGAGGATGGCACCATCCGCCCCATGGACGTGCAGCGCATCGAGGTGACCGCGCGCTACGAGAGGCGGGTGTCGCCCCGGCGCACGCTGGTGCTGGAGGCCGGCGCCGGCGGGTCGCTCATGGACACCGTGGACGACGCGACGCGCCAGCCGGTGGAGTACTGGAGCACCATCGGCCACGCGCTCGCGCGCATCGACATCGGCCGGAGCTGGTCGGCCCAGGCGCTCTACCAGCGCGGGTACGAGCTGCGCCAGGGCTTCAACGAGCCGTTCTTCACCGACCAGGTGCGGGCCACGCTGGGCGGCTTCATCGGCCGGCGCTTCGACCTCGTGTTCCAGGGCGGCTACGCCACCGGCGTGCTCGGCCTCGCCAGCACGCGCGCCGGCGGCAATCCTTACCAGAGCCGCGACGGATCGGTGCAGGCGCGCTTCGCGCTCGTCTCGAGCGCCGCGCTGGTCGCCAGCTACGTGCGCTACTACTACGAGTTCGATCACCCCGATCTGCTGCCGGCCGGCTTCGCCCGGCGCAACGACCGGCAGGTGGCGCGCGTCGGCCTCACCTTCTGGCTGCCCCTGCTGGGGTCGTGGCGCCAGCCCGGCGGCACGGCGGCGCCGGCGGCGGGAATGGAGAACTAGCGGAGATGCTGCCCGGCCGAACCTTCACCCCCGAGGACATCCTGGCGCTGCTGTGGCGGCGGCGCTGGTGGGTGCTCGTCCCCTTCGCCGTGTGCTCGCTGTCGGCGCTGCTGGTGTCGCGCCTGCTGCCCAACCAGTACCAGTCGGACACCCTCATCCAGGTGGTGCCCCAGCGCGTGCCCGAGGACTACGTCAAGCCCACCGTCACCACCCGGCTCGAGGATCGCCTGCAGTCGCTCACGCAGCAGATCATGAGCCGCACCCGCCTCGAGCGCATCGTCGAGGAGTTCGGGCTGTATCCGAAGCTGCGCGCGCGCGGCATCATGGAAGACGTCATCGAGCAGATGCGGCGCGACATCAAGGTGGAGCTCACCAAGGGCGGCCGGCGCGAGGACTCGGTGGACGCCTTCACCGTGAAGTACACCGCCGGCGATCCCTCGGTGGCGCAGAAGGTCACCGAGCGTCTGGCCGGGCTCTTCATCGAGGAGAACCTGCGCGACCGCGGCTTCCTGGCCGAGGCCACCACCGACTTCCTGCAGACGCAGCTCGCCGACGCGCGGGCGCGACTCGAGGAGCAGGAGCGCAAGCTCAAGGAGTTCCGCGAGCGTCACTCGGGCGCGCTGCCCTCGCAGATGCAGTCCAACATGCAGGCGATCACCACCACGCAGATGCAGCTGCAGGCCGCCGTCGAGTCGCTGGCGCGCGATCGCGATCGCAAGCTGATGCTGGAGCGGCTGCGCAACGACGCCCAGGGCGAGATCGACGCGATGCGCGCCGCGCCGCCGCCGCTGCCCGTGCCGGCGCCCGGCGCCGCCGCGCCGGTGGCGGATCTCGTAACCGGCGCCACCGCGGCGCAGCAGCTCGAGTCGGCCCGCACCCAGCTCGCGCAGATGGAGCTGCGCCTCAAGCCGAACCATCCCGACGTGCGGCGCATGAAGCGCGTCGTCGCCGACCTCGAGAAGAAGGCCGAGGCCGAGGCGCTGCAGCAGCCGCTGACGAGCACCGCCGATGCCGCGCCGGCGCGTGCCGCCACGCCCGAGGAGGCGCAGAAGCGCGCCCGCGTCGTCGAGCTCACCGCCGAGATCGAGAGCCTCGACCGCCAGATCCAGTTCAAGGAGGCCGAGGAGCGGCGCCTGCGCGGCGTGATCGGCGGCTACCAGGCGCGCATCGAGATGGTGCCCGGCCTCGAGTCGGAGTGGGTGGCGCTGAGCCGCGACTACGAGACCACGCAGAAGATGTACACCGAGCTGCTCGCCAAGAGCCAGGACTCGAAGGTGGCCGCCAACCTCGAGCGGCGCCAGATCGGCGAGCAGTTCCGGGTGCTGGATCCCGCGCGGCTGCCCGAGAAGCCGATCAGCCCCAACCGCCTGCGAATCAACGGCGCCGGCCTCGCCATCGGCCTCGGCCTCGGGCTGCTGCTGATCGGGCTCTTCGAGTATCGCGACAACAGCTTCCACACCGACGTCGAGGTGGTGAACGTGCTGTCGCTGCCCGTCGTCGCCGCCGTGCCGCTGGTGGTGACGCGCGGCGAGGCGCGGCGCGCCAGCCGGCGCAGCCGGCTGCTCAAGGTGGGCGGCAGCCTCGCGTTCCTCGCCGTCGCCGGCGTACTGTTCTTCATCCTGCGGCTCTGGAACTACCTCGTCTGATGTACGAAGCCTTGTACGGCCTCCGCGAGCGCCCGTTCGAGCTCACCCCGAACCCGCGGTTCCTGTTCCTCACGAGCACGCACCGCGAGGCGCTGGGCAACCTGCGCTACGGCCTGTCGGCCGCCCGCGGCATCACGCTGCTCGCCGGCGAGGCCGGCACCGGCAAGACGACGCTGCTGCGCGCGGCGCTCGCGCTCGAGCAGCGCAACGGCGTCCGCACCGTCCTGCTCGACAACCCGACCATGGTGCGCTCGGAGTTCTACGAGTTCCTCGCGGCCGGATTCAGGCTGAGCGAGGAGGCCGCGCGGTCCAAGGCGCGCTTCCTCATCGAACTCCGGCGCGACGTGCAGGAGCGGCACGCCGCGGGCGGCGTCACGTCGCTGGTCATCGACGAGGCGCAGAGCCTCCCCTACGAACTGCTCGAGGAGGTGCGGCTGCTCGCCAACATCGAGACGTCCACCGCCAAGCTGCTGAACGTCGTGCTGTCGGGGCAGCCCGAGCTGGCCCACCGTCTGAACGAGGACGCGCTGCGGCAGCTCAAGCAGCGCGTGCTGCTGCGCTGCGAGCTCGGCGCGCTCGACGGGAACGAGACCTCCGCCTACATCGCCGGCCGGCTGCGCATTGCCGGCGTCAGCCAGGTGGAACGGATCTTCACGCGCGACGCCGTGGTGGCCGTGCACCGGCTGTCGCGCGGCATCCCGCGCACCATCAGCGTGATCTGCGAGAACGCCCTGCTCGGCGGCTTCGCGCAGGGCCGCAAGCCCGTGGACGAGGCCATCGTCCTCGAGGTATCGCGCGACTTCGACCTGCGGGAACAGCGTGCCCGAGCCGACAACCTGATCGGGCCCGCCGAGCCTGACGAGCCGCGGCAGGACGCCGGGCGCCAGGCGGCCTTCCCGGACGTGCCGGCCGTGCCGCGCGCCGTGGCCGCCGGCGACGATCGGCCGATGTTCGCGGGGCTCGCGCCCGTGCGCAGGCGCCGCTTCCTGTTCTTCTGACGGAGTGAAGCTACCGTGTTCCGTACCTGGTCTCGAACCGTGAGTTCCGGACATCAGATCCCGGGCCGCAGCCCCCGCACCGCGCCGGCGGTGGGGGTGTCGCGATGAGCCGCATCGACGAGGCCCTCAGGCGCGCGAAGCAGGCGGCCGGCGACGCCCCGGCGGAGGTCGCCGTGCCCGAGGAGGGCCTGTTCAGCCCGGCGTGGGATGTGCCCGCGGGCGAGCAGCCTGCCGGGCCCGATGGCGCGCAGGGCTCCCGGGCCGGCGTCGACGCCGGGACCGGCGCATCGCTGCTGACCGACGACGGGCCGCGGGCCATGGCCGTCTTCAAGGGGTTCCACCCCCAGGTGGCCGAGCGGCTGGCGCTGCCCGACAACCGCAACAGCAAGCTGGTGGAGCAGTTCCGGAAGCTGGCGGCCACGCTGCACCACGCACAGACCGCCACCGGCATCAGGACCGTGATGATCACCAGCGCCGTGGCGGGAGAGGGCAAGACGCTGACCGCCACCAACCTGGCGCTGACGCTGGCGGAGTCGTTCAGGCGGCACGTGCTGCTGGTGGACGCCGATCTCCGGCGCCCGTCGCTGCACGACGTCTTCCAGGTGCCGAACGTCATTGGCCTGAGTGACGGCCTGAACGCGCCGGTTGCCGGCAGGATGTCGCTGATCCAGGTGACGCCGCTGCTCACGCTGCTCACCGCCGGCCGGCCCGAGGCCGACCCCATGCACAGCCTGATCTCCGATCGGATGAAGCAGGTGATCGAGGAGGCGCGGGAGCGGTTCGACTGGGTGGTGCTCGACACGCCGCCCGTGGGGCTGCTCACCGACGCGAACCTGCTCGCGGCAATGGTCGACACCACGCTGCTGGTGGTGCGGGCCGGGCTCTCGCCGTACGGCTACGTGGAGCGCGCGGCCGAGATCATCGGACGGGATCGCATCATCGGCGTGGTGCTCAACGCGGTCTCCCCGGAGCACACGCACGACGACGACGAGTACTACAGCTATTACGCGCGCTACGGTCGGGGGGCGTCGTCCGGTCACGGCGCCCGGTGACGCGCCGGGCCGCCGCGCGGGGCCCCGTCCCGTAACAGCGCTGCCGCGGCGTCCGACCGGCACGCCCATGCCGGCGCGCATCTTCCATGTCATCCTTCCCCACCCTGCCGCCCTGGACGCGGCACTTCGTCCGTCGCTCCGAGCGGCTGCGCACCACGTGGCGGCTGCGTGCCGGCGTGCTGCTGCTCGTCGGCCTGGCGGCGTGGCTGCCGCGCGACTGGTGGACGACCGCCATCGCGCGGAGCCTGGTGTGCGAGGCTGACACCGCGCCGAGCGACGCGATCCTGGTCGAGAACTTCGACCCCGACTACCTAGTGTTCGAGCGGGCGAGGAACCTGAGGCGGGAGGGGCTGGCGCCGCGCGTGCTGGTGCCGGTGGCGATGGACAGCGACGGGGCGCCCAACGACGTGGCGGTGGGGGTTGCGGAGGTGATGGCGCGGATCTCGCGGCTGGGCCCGATGGAGATCGTTGCGACGCGGCAGGTGGAGCCGATCACGCTGACCTCCTCCCGTGACGTGCTCGCCTACCTGCAGCGCGAGCGGATTCGGTCGGTCATCGTCGTCGCGCCACCGTTCAGGAGCCGGCGGTCGGCGCTCGTCTACCGCGCCACGTTCGGGCCGGCGGGCATTGCGGTCCGGTGCGTGCCGGCGCGCGGCGGCCACACCGTGGAGAACTGGTCACGCGCCTGGCACGGCATCCAGGACGTGACCGAGCAGTGGTTCAAGCTGCAGTACTACCGGTTCTGGGTGCTGCCCTGGCGGAGCGGCGCGGGAAGAGGCTGAGGATCCGCACGGCGGCCGCCTTCGCGGCTTTCGATCGCTGGCAACCTCAACCGCGGGAAACGCGGGACGGCCGCACTCAGCGATCCGGCTCGACGCGCCTCAGCCACGCCTCCCGCCAGAGGTGGAAGACGTCGCGCGGGCAGCCGCCCCAGCGGACGCAGCCATCGCGGGTGACCTGCTCGAGCGTCACCGTATGCCGCAGCTCGCGCATCTCGCCGGTGGTCTCGAGGATGATGCGCCGCACCGGCCGCCGCACTGAAGATCTCGGCGGGCGAGGCGTCGAGCCTGATGAAGTGGTGTTTGAAGCGCGTGGCCTGGCAGGTGGCCGGGTGCGGGCCCAGGCCCGGCCCGCCCATCGTCCGCAGTTCGAAGTGGCTGCAGTGGCAGGCGTTGCCGAGGGCGGCGACTTCGTCGCGCAGCAGACGGCCGTCGGCGGCGTCACGGACCAGCGGATGGCAGAGGCTGGCGAACGGGATGCTGACGAGGCGGTGTCCGGTGAGCCAGCTGTCGACCTGGCAGACCGGCAGGCCCGAGCGGACGCCGTCGGGCCGCGCACCACGAAGAGGTGGCGGCGGATGTGCGGGAACGACTTCTCAAGCAGCCGACCCCAGGAGGACATCTGGCAGAGCCACCCGTCCTCGTGGCCAGCCACGAAGTCGTCCCACTCCCGGTCGTGTTGCCCGCCGTTCGCGCGCATGGACGACCATCCCGGGGGCGTGGTTGATTCTATCTCAGAGGGGGTGACGAGGGCGGTGGTGGAGACGAGCAGACGTGAAGCGCAGGTTGAGTGTCAACGGCAGCGACGGGCCCTCGGCGCGGGCGCCCGGGATCGCGGCACCGGGCGACCTCGTCACATCAGACGATCGGGCAGGTGTATGAGCTCTCCCATCACTGCCTGTGCTTCGTCGGTATACCCTGTGTCGATGCAGCCGTGCGGCGTGAACGTCATCTCACCGAACACCACCCGGCCGTTGACGCTGTAGAAGTCGACTCGAACGAACGGAAACGGTTTCGCGAGGATCTCCGCCGCCCGGATCATCTCTTCATATCCGACCGGCTTGGGAACATCTCGCCCGCCCTTGAGGCTGCCCTTGGAGTAGGGCAGCTTGCGGCTCCACGCCAGGTCGTAGAAATCGTAGTTCGCGCCCTGGTCGGTCCTGTCTGTGCAGGCCATGGTGCAATGCGCCTTGCCGTGGAAGCAGTACACCTTGTAATCGTCAGGCGCTGTCCCGGGCCGCCCCTCGAGGAACTCCTCGCACACGATCCGCGGTGGAATCGCCGCGTAGTGCAGTTCCGCCCCAAGCCGGCTGATATCGACCTTCAGCCATCCGTTCAGTTTCCGAATCGCGTCGGCGGTGTCGAGACGCCTCTTGTCGGCGCAGATGATGTTGAAGTTGCAGCCGTGCGTGGCCTTCAGAGCGAATCGATCCGGCAGCTCTTCGAACGGGATCTCCTCGGCCGACGAGTAGACGCCGAGCAGCTGTGACAGGAGATGGGACAGACCGTTCTCCTCGACGTAGGACCGAACGGCGTACTTGTCGGCGCACCGTGACTTGAGCGGGTGGCGCCAGTAGAGCATCAGCCACAGCAGCTTCTCGTCGAAAGTCCGTGTGTTCCGCGGGTTGTACCATCTTCCGGTCGCGCGCCTGTACCGATACTGGACCAGCGCCAGCGGGGACGCCCGGTACAGAGTCGCCCGCAGCGCGTCGCCGATTCGCTCCCTACTGGTTCGTGGTCTCATGCGGGTACTCGGGCCGGCGCCGCTGAAAGCTCAGAACCAGGGGATTCAGCACCCGCCCGTCCAGGATGTCGATGGCCCGACTCACCGTTGCGTTCGAATCCCAGGCCGGCCTTCCGCCGCTTACGGTCTCCAGATAAGCCAGGAGGGCGCGCGAAATCTCGCCCGACGCTGCGTCCCACAGGTGGGAGGGCGTATGGTCCACGGCGTAATAGGCGATGTTGTTGCCAACCCGGATCATCGGGTCGTCGAACGTCGTCGGCACTGCAAACGGGAACCCCATGCCCTCGTCGCAACTGATGTCGATGACCACCGTGCCGGCCCGTAGCCGGCCCACCTCATCCGCCCGCACGAACATCATCGGCTGGTCCGGGTTCTGGAGGATGCCGTTGCAGATGACGTCGGCCTCCGCCAGCACGTCGACCAGCGGCACCTCGCACCCTTCGGCGCTGCGCGCCCAGAGCCTGCCATCGGCGCCTGGGTAATACTGCCCATACTGTGCTTCGGGGCTGCGATCCGCCACGAGGTAAGGCGGCCTGCGGGTGTAGACCCTGAGGTCCTTGAAGCCGAGCGCGTGGAGTGCGTACACCGCGCCCCGGCTCACCGACCCATAGCCCAGAATGACGGTGCGCCTGGGCGGGCCGTACCGGCCGTCAATTCCGACCAGCCCGAGGCAGTGCAGCACGGCGGCGTAGCCGGCGATCTCGTTGTTCCGATAGAAGACGTGAACCAGCTTTTCGTCGCGCGTGCCCCAGTGGTGCATGTTCTCCCAGGACACCAGCGTCAGCCGGCGATCGATCGCGTTCTGGGCGATCGCGCGCTGCTGGACGCAATGGGTCCACCCGAACAGTACCTGCCCAGCCCGCATCTGCCGGAGGTCCTGCGGCATCGGCTTCGGCAGGACGAGCAGGTCGCACTCTCCGAACAGAGCCTCCCGAGCCGCAGTCGTGGCGCCCCTTCGTCGAAAGAAATCATCCTCCAGCCCGAACCGGGCTCCGTAGCCGGTCTCGAACACCATCCTCCGGAGCAGGCCGTCCGGGTACTCGCGAAGATGCCGTGGATGAATTGGGACGCGACGTTCGTTCTCTTTCAGAGAACTGCCGACAACCCCCACCTTCAACTCCACTGGCGGCTACTCCCCATGACCCGATCACCGCAGCCCTGGTAGCGCACGACGGCTGGCTCCTTCGTCCGCATTCGCCCATCCACTCTGAACATCCGAACTGGCAAGAGGTCTCTGTCACACACCCTTGCCGAACCGATTTCACACCAGCGACCGAAGATATGCAAACGCGTCGAGGATCCCCTGCGCTGCCTTGTCGTAGTTGAAGCCGGCCACCGCCTTTCGTGCAGCAGCGGAATACGACGTCCACTTCGCTTGGTCCGTGAGCAAGGCAGACGCAGCGTCCACCCATTGGCCGCGGTCGAACGGCAACACGCATCCGTTCCGGCCGTCGAGAACGAGCTCTCCGGCGGCCGCCGTCCACTGAGTTGTGAGCACTGGCGTCCCCGCGAGCATGGCCTCATTGATCACAACGCCCCAGCAATCTGCACCGGTGGGCAGCAGCAGGAGGCGTGCCTGGGCGTAATAGTCCGGTAGCTCGACGTGTGGTATGAATCCGGCGAACTGGTACGACAACCCGCTCCGCTCGAACACCTCGCGCATGCCAGCCTTCAACCTCTCTTCACCGTCCCCAATAACCAGCACGCTACAATGACCCAAACGCCCCTTGATCCCCTCACATATCTCCGCAAAAAACACTGGGTTCTTCACCTCCACAATGCGCCCGGCGAACATCACGTCGAATCGACGCTCGGGTGTTCGAGCGCACAGCCTCTTCGCGAAGTACTCGTTATCAGCCACGAGATGACTGAGAAAACACTGTTCGTCGAGAATCCTGGGGTTGTAGTAGCGAAACATCGCCAACGTCTGCTCGCTGGTTCCTACGAAGGCATTACCGAAGGCGTTGTAGACAATGCGACGAGCCCGGCGTTGTAGGCCGCCGATGGCTCTGTCCCTCCCCAGCCAGCTGTCGTCGAGCAGCGCCACCTTTGTCCCGAGGAGACTGCACAGCCCCATGGCTGCCCAGCCACTTGGATCCTTGATGCACGCGAACACAAGTGCCAGGCGAGGTCGGGCCCGAAGCAGAAGAGGCAGAAGTCCGGGATTGAAGAAGCGCTCCGTCCCACCGATCGTGACCGTTAGTGCCTTCAGAATTCTCTTCGGATGTCGGCCCATCTCGAAGGTCCAACGGCGCCGCCTTTCGTTACCCTTGAAGTAGACGACCTCAACCGTTCCGTCGAGACGCTCGTAGACGCGCTCGAATACGGGCTCCCGCCACGGTGTAGGGATGTCACTGATGATGAAGTGCTCCATGCGCTCGTCCACTCGCAGCCATCGGCCCTGGGCCGCCAGCATTCAGACACTCGGCGAACGCGCGAGACCTTTTCCCGTTCCCGGCATCTGCTCGAACACGGCGTCCATGATCCGGGCGGTCCGTCGGATCTCGGCATGCGGTATCGGATCGGGCCCTCCCACGCGGATCGCCGAATAGAACAACTCCATCAACTTCCGCATCCCGAAATCCACTTGGAACTCCTTGCGGGCGAATAGACGCATGTTCACGGCGGAATTGCGGGCCTGCTCCCGCGCCAAATCTAGGGGGGCCAGGAAGTACCGAAGATAACTCTTGTACTGCGACGGTCGTACCCGCTGAACGCTCCGCGTCATATTGTCGAGAACGAGGCTACCGGCCCTACCGAACAGCCGAAGTTCCTGGACGGCGGCGCCGAACTGCGTGGTGAACAGAAAGAACGCGGTGGTCCCGCGTTCATCGCGAAGCACCGCTCGGACCTCATCAACGATCGCGCCCTGACCACGCGCTTCGAGATAGGGACTTGAGAAGCTCAGGGACACCAGAGTTGGCGAGTCCCCATGGAGAAACTCAGCGATCTTCGCCACGCCATGGCTGATAAGGTTGTGCAGCAGCGACCCCGGTAGCTGGCGAACCCAGTGCTTCGGGTCCGCAAGCACTGCCCTCCCATAGACCGGGTCGTCATGGGAATAACACTGGATGCACTCCACGTGAATCGCGGGCCCGCCAAGGAAGCCCTCCTGCACCAATCGCCGCATGCGCAGCGCCTCTGGGCTGAATTGGAGGTTGTGCCCCACCGTGATCCTCAGGTTCTTCACTGCGGCCAGATCGAGCAGGCTCTCTGTCTCCGCAACTGTCACTGTGAACGGCTTTTCCAGGTAGACATGACAGCCAGCCGCGAGACACAGCTCGCCTAAGGCGAAGTGCGGCTGCGCATGGGTCGTGATGTGTACCGCGTCGATGCCACCCCGGCTGAGCATCTCCCTCGTGTCGGTGAACACACCAGGAACGCCGAACCGCTCGGCCAACTGGCGAGCCATGAGTTCCTCGGTGTCACAAACCGCCACCAACTCACAGCCTCGGAGATGCCGCAACTGATCGGCGTGCTGGTCGGCAATCATGCCGCAGCCGACGATGGCAACCCTGGTCTTCGGTTCCTCAGGCATGCTTCTGGTGCTCGAAGTACCTCTGGAGAGCCTCCGGCATCGGAACCCGACAGTGCCAACCCAGGCGTTGCTTCAGCTTCGCGTTCGAGTAGCGATTGCCCTTCCAGGCGAAGGCACACATCCTGCGATTGAACACCGGAGGCAGCTGACCCCGTGAGCGCTTGGCGTACCACTCCCACAAAGCGCAGAGCACGTACGCGACTGGGTATGGCACACGCACCGATCGGAACCGACGGACTTCGCGCTTGTACCCGCGCAGAAAGGTGCGACTGGTGGGCAGGTCGTCGTCCACCACGTTGAACACCTCGCCCTCCACGCCCCGGATCAGCCCGGCGCGAACGATGGCTTCAGCGCAGTTGTCGACGAATGTCAGGGGGACACGTGCACCACCACCAAGGTGCATGAAGAAGCCGAACGTGTTCATCCCAACAAAACCTGGGATCGCGTTCTTGCCGGGGCCAAACACGATGCCTGGTCGCACGATGACGAATGGCACACCCCGCCGCTGATGATAGTGCAAAACGAGTTCGTCCTGCTTCAGCTTCCCGTACGCGTAGGCGTCATGCCGCTCTTCGATCTTGTTCTCCAACGGACATTCCTCGTCCCAGACAGACCCTCGGCATAAATTGAAGTTGGAGTAGACCGCGAATGAGCTCACGTTCACGAACCGTCGGAGGGCTCCCCGTTCGAGCGTGGCGTCCAGCAGGTTCCGCGTGGTTACCACCGAACCTTGGAAGCAACTCGGGAACGACTTGCCTCGACCTGCGACGAGGTGGTAAACCAACTCGACGCCATCACAGGCTCGTAAACAGTCGGCCCGCGAAAGGAGGTTCGCTTCAAGAATCTGGTAGCGGCCTGTGGCGTCGGCAGGCAGCGCCCTTTGCAGCAAGCCCAGATCGCTGGACCGCCGGACACTGCACCGGACATCTTGGAAGCCCAGTCTCAGGAGTTCTCCGACAACACGGGAGCCAACAAAGCCAGCAGCGCCGGTAACGAGGATCGCTGCCTCACGGTCGACCGTCCAGGCTCGGTCGTCCCAAGCGCCGTCGCCCGGACGTCCCTCGACGCCTTGCCTAGTCATTATCTTCGTGTCGACTCCATCGCGCGACAGACACTGCCCGCCACGCTCATCGTACCTCAACGTTGACAGGTGCTCGAGGTGGGCCGGCCGCGTATTCGAACGCACCGATGTCCGGCGCTCCTCCCCTCAGTACCGTCCCTCCGCCAGAGTTCCTATACAGATACACTGGAGCTCCCGCCTTCCAGGACTTCGGCGAGGCCAACGTAATCGTGTTCGTCATGTAGTCTATCGAGGCTACCTCAGCGACATTGTTCACGGCGCCGATCGCAATCCAGTCCGGAAACATCGTCACCCCGCGCGCAAGTGCTGATCCCCAGGTGCCATCCTGGAAATACCGCGCATCGACAACCCGCAAGGTCACCGACTCGGCCCCTGCCTGCGTTGTCGTAGTCAGGTGACTCCCAGCATCGATCGCACCGGAACCCGCCTGCAGCGAGAGATCAGGCAGGACGAGACTGGTCGGATCCGTCATCACCGGGTTCATAAATTTCGGGTCACCGCTGGCCGTTGTCCAGTTGTTCGCTTCGGTGATCGCAGACGAGAAATTCGATGGGTTCTTCCCTGAATCTACTGTGATGTCACGGCCATACAGAGCGTAGGAGTAGTTATCGTAGGAGATGTTATTCTTCACGATGACATCGAGCGCGTCTGAGTAGACATTGATCCCGGCCAGCTTGCCGGGGCACGTCGAACACCCGGGCTGAGACGACTTCATGTACGGGTAGGTGTGACCATTGTAGTAGGTAGTGTTGTTGTAGACTCTAACCTTCGCTGGCCCGTATCCCCCACGGCCTCGATTCGCGAGCGCACAGGCTTCCGTCTCACAGGCACGGTACCACTTGGTGCCGATACCCGACTGCTGACTTCCATAAGCGTAGTTATGGCGCACGATCGTGGACGGACTCGAGATTGCATAATTGGCTTCACCAGGATTGTTCGGATTTGCCGAGCCCCACCCGAAGCGGTTGCCCTCCACCAGCACCCACTGATTCGGCCTGCCATAGTCTTCGCTCGTTTGCAGCCCCCTGTGCCCGTACTTTCCGTTGGGCATCGGTGGAAATGTGCAAGCGCCGCCCGAATAGTCTGGGATCCAACCTTCGTTATGCCATGTGTTGTTCTTGATGACGGCGAACCCTCCATAGGTATCCATCAGCGCATGACCGGCATACGCAATGACGTTGTCCTCAACCGTGTTGTAGTCGTCTTGTGTCAGGCTGTTCGCATTATCCCTTGAACTCGAATACGCAATGCCGATTCGAATCATGTCAGCCCCTTCGTGGCAGGGCTGATCGCCGTATTCGTGCACCTTCGAGAAGGAGTTGTGATGAATCCAGTTATGACGACTGTAACACACCCAGCTCGAACCACCGGTGCAGAGGCTATTGATCGCGAGTCCAGCTGCGCCTCCGAAATCCTGACCAGTGTCGCTGGAGAACGTGTTGTACGCGATCTCGTTGTAACTCCCGTAATTGCGGATTTCGACCCACCGATATAGGTTCCTGAATGTAATCCCAATCACCCTGATGTAGGTGCCGGCCGTGGGAGTGCCGTTCGCGATGGTGATTCCGCTGCTACTCGTCAAGCCCGCCGTAGCGGTGATGACGACAGCTTCGCCACTGAAGGCGCGAAACGTGATCGGCGCCCCCGAAAGCCCACGATTCTTCGGATATATCCCGCAGGCGTGCGCTGAGCCGCAGCCACTCTCCGCTGTCTGCCAGTACGTGCCCCCTCGCAGATAGACCGTGTCGCCCGCGGTTGCGCTAAGGTTCGCAGTCTTCAAACTACAGGCCGTTGAACCCACACGAGGTGTAGGACCGCGACAATCTGCCCAATCTGCGCCTCCGTCAGGGCTGACCCAATATGTGTCCGCCTCCGCGAGCCACGGGAGACACATAACGAACCAAAGCACGCATGCTCCAAAGGTACGCATCAGAGGAGTGCTCCGAGATCCTCGCAAGACTCCGCGAACCCGGCTGCCCGGCAACTCGGAGCGCGAGGTGACCAGTACAACATCTGCAACAAACAGGCCACGGCTAAGGGCTTCTCGGAGATCCCAAATGGGGACTTCCCGGTGGGGCTCGAAGTCCCTCCTCCACGGCTGCGGCCTGTTCTCGTCGGCCAATTACACGCTTGGATGTCGATTTCTCTGCCCGCACGAACCAACCAGTCGCCCGTGAGGCCCTTCGGAGAGACGTTCGGGGAGTCTGAGAGCCCGCCCTAGCTCCTGTTGCGCGGATACAGTATACGTGGCATCGACACAGGCGTCGGGCGTGAATGTCAATTCACCGAGCAAAGCTTGACCGCGCACGCAGTAGAAGTCCACACGAACGAACGGGAAGGGCTCAGCCAGCACCAGGCACGCATCGAGCATCTCGCGCAAGGCTTCCGGCGGAGAGACCGGCGCCTTCTCCCCAGACTCACCTCGATAGAACACGACCGGGTTCCAAGCAAGGTCGAACACCGCGAGTCTAGCCAACCCATTTGGCACCCGATCGTAACAACAGAGCACCCATCTCGGCTGCCCATTGAAACAATAGAACTTGTAATCTATGGGCAACCCGCCCTCAGGTTCCCCCAGAAAGTCCTCGCAGATAATGCGACGAGTCATGGACCGGTAGTGGAGCTCACCGTACATCTTCGAGTAGTCCTTGGCCATCCCCTGTGCCAAGGCCTGCCTCGCCCGGTCCTCATCGAACACCGCCCGGTCCGTGCAGAACACATTATTCTTGCACCCATGCGTGCACTTCAACACGAAGCGTTCCGGTAGAGATTCGAAATCGATTTCGTCTACGGACTCGAAGACACCATGGAGTCCCGGCAAGAGGTGACCCAGCCGCAAAGACTCCGCATAGCCCCTCACACCATACTTGTCGCCACACTCCGCCTTAAGAGGATGTCTCCAGTAGAGGTTCAGCCACAGCAACTTCTCGTCGAAGGTTGAAGGCCTCTCAAGATCCGGCCAGCGCCCCCAGGCCTCACGGTATCGAATGCGGCACAGTAGAGCAGGCGAGACCACAGAGCACCGCGCAAAGGCTTCCGCTCGAGCCTTTCGATATGCGGCCCTAAGCCACGTGCTCCGGCGCAACAGGTCCTTGACTCTGAGACTCTTCATCCGCTTGATGCTCGCGCTCGATGGGTCGGTGGGTCCGTTAGCCTCGCGGCGACCCTCACGCATCATGGGACATCGTGGGCACGACAGCCACTAGCCCACTGGCGGCCCCCCTCGCTACTGCGAAACGGTCGGGCCCGAGCGCCAGGGAGGGGCAGCCAACGGTCCGTCCCGCTTCAGCAACACCTGTCCAACCATGATGATCAAGGCCAAGTTCAAGACCGCTCCGGCAAGCGAGAACGCCGCCACGGTTTGCAACGCCGTCAGAAGTGGTCCGCCGACAATCAACACCCCCGTTCGGACGGCAAGCACAACCGAGTTGTAAACGAACATCTTGTGCTGGATCCGAATCAACCTGGCGAACAAGACGGCAGGTAGATTGCAAAATACGAACAAGAGCCAGACGACGAGGTACCGAGCAAACTCACCGGCACTCTCCCACTGTGCGCCGAAGACAAGGCGAAACAAGAGCGGCGCCCAAAGGCCGAGAACGACGGCAGGGCCGGCCCCGATGGCGAACAGCCCCAGCGTCGTCTTCAGGAACAACGGCAACAGCGCTTCGCCCCCGTGCTCCATCTCCCCCGCCCTTTGAAACAGCACCTGGCGAAGGCCACTCAGCAGCACGCTCATTGGCGCTTGCAAGAGGCGTGAGCCGAAAGCATAGGCGCCGGCAACGCCAGCACCGTAGTAATGGGTCAGGAGCAGAACCGGCAGCCCGGTGGAGAGAGCGTTGAGCAGATTCTGCGTTGCCGAGTACAGCGGAAAATCGTAATACCTTATCGCCAAGGCGTACAGGCGTCGCCAACTGCTTCGCTCGATGAATCGGCGTAGAACCTCTCGCGTCCCCTTCAACAGATTGAGCGATGAGATCGCATCAGCCAAAACGGTGCTGAAGATCAAACCCGCCGAGCCAAATCCACCCGCGCCTAGCAGGATTTGCAGCCCGTTCGAGGACACTCCCCGCACAAGCTGTGCGGCCGCCGTCAGCCGGAACGCTTTCTCTCGTATGCACCACGCTTGCAGCGATGCATTGACGCCGGCCGCGATGACCGCGAATACCAACAAGACAAGCAGCCAGGAACTCTCCGCTGCCAGGATCCGGAGCCACCAGTCGCCGACGAGCACAACACCTATGGCGCAGAGGCTCGCCACCACGAGGGTCACGAGACACGACAGCAGAAACACCTGGCCTGCGTCATCTCGCTCCTTCGGCAACATCACTGCCTGGGAATAGTCAAGCGTCACCACTGATGCCAATACGCTCGCAACGGCAGTGAACGCCCCGAACACTCCAAAATCCTCCGGGGTGAACAGACGGCTGATCACGGGCGACAACGCTACGCTAATCGATTGCGCGACGACCGAACTGGTCACTACCAGCAGTACGTTTCGCACGAATGCTGTACGCCTCAAGCGGCGGAGTGCGCGAGCCGCTCCACACAACACTATACGAGACTCACTCGCAACCGCCCCTCGAAGGCCATGGCAGCGACTCCGCCACTCGCCACTGTCCCCGTTCCTCGCCACATCCACTAAAAATCGCGCTTCCGGCGCATCTCGACCCCGATGCCTGCCGCGGCGCGGCTGATGTGATAGGACGCCTTCTCCAGGCAAGCGACAAACCGATGGCGCCCTACACATGCGCTCAAGGGCAAGGCCAGGCCATACACCGCGCCAGCCGTGGCCGCTCGGATCGTTGCCACTCCCTCACGCGCGCTGCTGCCACGCCGATATCTCGCTGAGTTGAACCCGTTCACCTGGGCCCGCTTGGCCCAGTATCGCGCCGTCCACCGAGAGGGAGGAAACACTTCGTAGACGGGAGCTTCCTCCACCGCCACGAATCGATATCCCCTCGTCATCGCCTGCCTGAAGAATTCCTGATCGGAACCTCCGGTCTTAAAGCTCAAATCGAAAGAGAGGCCGTGTCGATCGAACACCTCCCTCCGAAGCAGCGCATTATTGGTGAACGTCTGGCTCCAGTGCAGCATCGTGCCCGTTCGGTGGACCGGCGTGTTGCAGAGCCCCGACTTCAGCAACCAACTCGGAGGTTCCTCGAGAAAATATGGCCTGACAGGCCCCACTGCCCCATCGACGTCGAAGGTGCGAATCCCCTCGTACAAACGCAACAGCCAGTCGGCTGGAACGAATTCGTCGTCATCGACTAGGGCTACAAAGTTCCCTTGCGCCACACTCACAGCATGATTTCGTGCCGCGGGGATCGTGCGGACGGTTTCCACGGAGTAAGACACTTCATATCCATAACGCGCCTTCGCCTCCTCCACCGTCTCGCGCGCCTGCCCACTCGAATCGTTATCCACGACCACAACTGAATATCGAAACTGCTGCTCCACCTTCTGAAAAGCCAGGCTGCGCAGCAAACGCGAGAGCAACTCGTTGCGCTGGTAGGTGCAGATGCAAACGGCTATGTGGTCAGCGGGTAGCACGGATCAATCCCCCAGCGTCGGGCTATCGGCGCAGATTAGGTACACGCTCGCGCCGAAGATCCGCCGGCGCGTCGCATGACGATCGCTGACGCAGAATCATCGTAGTGAGCACGATGATCGCCATCATTTCTTCCGCAAGTGTGCTGAGAACAGACTCGGTCACGTTGTAGGTTGCCGCCATCAGCACGAAGCACATTCCCAGACAAGCCCATTCGAAATTGTCTGAGAGCATACGGTGCAGCCTGCTTGCGCAGGATAGCAGCCACGCGACAACAAGAAACAGGCCCACCCCACCCAGGTCGAGAAGCGTATCGAGATAGCCATTGTGCCCATGACTCATCTGATAATCCTCACGGCGGGCAGTCGTCCAGAAACTGCCGAAGCCCGCCCCCAACAACGGTCGGCGTTCAACCTCTGGCACCAACTGCACCCACGTATCAGTTCGACCGGTCAGTGTCTCATCCCTACCGAACGCTGCGCTGAAGCCGGCGACATTCGAGCCGCCGAGAAACGGCGCAGACACACCGACGACCATTACAGCACACAGGAGTGCCAGTAGGCCCGCCCGCGCCAGCACTGTGCCAGCTTTGCGCGTACCAATGAGAATCGCGAACGAGACTACCCCGAGACCGAACGTTCCGAGAGCCGTCGCGGAGTATGCGTTCTCCGCCCCCTTGAGTAGGAACAGCGCCATCGCCAACACCGACACGTCAGCCCACAAGGCCCCCCGGCGCAACTGCTCCGGGGGCTCGAACCATCGTCTGTAGAGCGCCCAGAGTAGGAAGAAGGCACTGACCAGGCAGAGGCACCCCAAGGTGTTCTTGTGGACCGTGACACCGAGCCACATCTGCTTCCCAGACCAAGGCGCGTACTCGACGCCGATATGTGGGAAATACTTGATCAGCATCAGCGAGAATGGAATCAGGACATACGCTGCTCGACGGACGATGGCCTCAAGGCTTCTCTGAGGATCGGCCTCTGACATGACAACCAGCGCCATGATCAGGACGATCACCTGTCTTACCCAACGTTTCAAGGCTATCAGCGTGATATCGGACCATAGGGTACTCACAAGCATGTAGACCAGGAGTGCCAGGAGCCAGCCGTGCCGCCTCAAGGCGCCGACCCAGTCGAATCGCCTTCGGACGAGTACCGCGATGCCGGCCATCCCCAGAGTAGTCAGCAGCAATCGGTCCAGTGGGCTGCCTGACTCGATGTCCCGGGTGGCGCTTCCGAACCAAATCCCCATCGGTTTGCTGGCCAACGCAATCAGCCAGACACCAGGAATCCAGAGCGCTTGGGAGGTCCCGGTGGAACGATGGCTCTCGACTCTTAGCAGCGCCAGCACGAAGGCTGAGCAGAGCGCGAGCGCCAGCTGAGGAGGCATCGCCTACAACCGAACGCGCTGCGGCAGGCCAGTCCGTAGCGCATCGTGGATAGCAAGTGTCGCCATGCTCGTCGCCACGAGAGAAAGCACCGAAATCGGACTGGGGAGAGCGCCCTCTATCGCAGCGAGAAAAGCCTCGACTTCCTCTTTATGTCCCTTCCCTTGGAGTCTTAGCTTCCGGCAGGAGCCCGCGAAGTACCACTCACCTGAACGGAAGTCGTCGATAACGACACTCTGGCCGCCACCGAAGACCTCGATCCGCTCTTTGTTCAGACCCCTATCTCCGCAGGCCACGTAGGTGATTTGTCCGATCGATCCGTCCTCGAAAGTGAGCGATACGACGATGTTGTCTGCATCCGGCACTCGCGCGTCGTTCGCCGTGACGGCTACGGCGTGAACCACGCATGGCGCAGAAGCGGTGAGATACTGCATAAAGTCGACAAAATGACAGACCTCCCCGATAACGCGTCCGCCACCCTGCGCCGTCTGGATCCAGTGATCCTTCGGAATCGGACCAGCGTTCACCCGATAGTTGATTACAAGAGGCCCTGCCAACCGTTTGACTGCCTCCCGTAGCTTCTGGGCCAACGGAGAGAAGCGGCGGTTGTACCCAACCATCAGCAGGCATTCGGGCCGGCGGTTCGCCGCCGCGGCCACCCGCTCGAGTTCTTCGACACTCAACGCAAGCGGTTTTTCGACGAACACATGCTTGCCAGACTCCAGCGCGGCAACGACCAGGCTCGCGTGCGTATCATGGCGCGTTGCGATGAACACGGCGTTCACCGCGGGGTTCTCCAGCACATCGGCAGGATCAGTGGAGTGCGCGGCGAACCCGAACTTCTCGGCCGCGCTCTTGGCGGACACTCCCCTCCAAGTGACAACGGTCCGGAGGTCACCATCCTTTGCTGCGAGTGGGATCAGGAACTTCTGAGCGAAGGAACCCGCCCCAATGAAGCCGATTCCTGGCTTCCCAGTAACACGCCTGGTCACCGGCGTTGGCCGCGCCGCCAGAACATCCTGCTCCCCGTACTTCAACAGGATGCCGATGTGTCGTTGCGCCGATTTGCCGGTGACGATGTCGTACGCCTCGGGGGCTCGATCGACATCGAAGACATGCGTCACCAGCGGTGCCACATTCACGCTGCCAGCCTCAAGCAGTTTCACGAACGCGGCCATGTTCCGGTTCTCGGTCCATCGTACGTATCCGTAGGGGTAGTCTTGTCCGCCTTCCTCGTAGCTCGAATCGTACCGCCCCGGCCCGTACGAACACGAAATCTTCAGCTCCAGCTCCTTCCTGTAGAAGTGGGGCTCTCGTGGAATATTCATCGGCACCGCGCCCACAACGACGATGGTACCTTTCTGTCGCAGGATGGCGGTAGAGAGCTCTACCGGGTCGGCTGACTGCGTAGCGGCCGTGATGATGACAGCATCGAACCCGTGCCCCGCGGTGAAGGAGGCGATGGCAGCATCGAGACCGGCATCTGCCCTCGCTCGCGCATCGTGGCAGCTCGTGCCTCGCGCCAGCGAGATCATTTCATCGGCAGTATCCACGCCGAATACCTGGCAGCCGTTGGCTCTGAGAATCTGAGCCGTGATCTGCCCCAACAGCCCCAGTCCAATGACGCAGACATACTCCCCTAGCTTGGGATTAGCTTGCCTGACACCCTGCATCGCGATCGCCCCGAGCGTCGTGAACGCAGCCGCGTCCAATCCAACGGTCTCCGGTACCGGGACAATCAGGTTCTGCGGGACCGACACGACGCCGGCGTGTGAGGCGTAGCCGCCCCCGCCGCAGGCCACCCTGTCGCCAGGCTTGAAGCGCCCTTCCGTGTCCATCGAGGCAAGCACGGTACCCGCCGAGGAGTAGCCAAGCTCCTTCAGCGTCTCGAGTTTGGTTCTGATCCTCGCCAGGGTATCGGACAGCCCATCCCTTCGCAGGCTGTCCAGCACCTGCTTGACCAGGTCGGGGCGCTGACGTGCCTTGCCCACCAGTGAGGCCTGAGCGGTGGCCACCGTCGAACGTTCCGTGCCGGCGCTGATCAGGGAATAGTGGTTACGAACCAGCACGAACCCTGGCGCAAGCGCCGCCTGTGGGACGTCGGCAACCGAGAGTTCGCCGGTCTTGAAATTCTGGATGACCTGCTTCATGAAGCACGGCCCTCAATCTGCGACCACGCCCGATTCACGCTCGCCGCAACCTTCTCCACCTGCGCCGACGACAATGCATGGTGACAAGGGATGACCATTACCGTACGCGCTATCCGTTCGGCGTGGGGACAATCTCCCGCGTATCCATAGATCTCCGCTGCGATGGCGGCGATGTCCTTGTAGGGCCTCGAGGTACTGATCGAATCGGCCCGCAACGAGCGAACCATATGCTCGCAAGCGTCCTCAGAAGGCAACAAGACGGGGAATTGCAGGCGGTTGAAGAATGCACGAGGAGGCTCGTGACAGAACATATCCGCGGGCAGCGCCAAATGGCGGAGGTAATACTGCGCGTTCGCACGCTGCCTGTGGACCCAGCAATCAACAGACGGAAGGCGCCTCGCGATGGTCATCCGGTCTGATTCGTAAACCCTAGACACCACAATCGGCGCCCTGGCTGCCTCAGGGCGCCGCTGGTTGTACGTCTCCCACAACCGCGCGCCGCAGATCCCCCAGAGCGGAGGCTGCCTCAGTTGTGATCGCACGTAGGTTGCAGCCACGTGAACGGCCTCCTCGCCGCGCCGTGATTGAGGTAGCTGGGCAAGCAATCGGGACAGTCGAGAGACCATGTTGGCATCAGCCGCGAACAGTGCGCCTCCCTCTCCCGCAGACACATACTTCCCCGACCGAAAGCTGAACACGCCAACGTCACCCAGAGTACCCGTCAACTTCCCATTCAGCTTCGAACCCAGCGATTGCGCACAGTCCTCAATCAGGAGAACGCCGGAGGCCGTCTGTCTCACCTCGGAAACGTCACATGTGTTCCCGAACATGTGCACGGCGATGACCGCGCTGAGGTCCTTGCTCTTGGCCGAAAGATCGGCCGTCGACAGGCAGTAGGTCTCAGGATCAACATCAATGTAGCGAACCGTATAACCAACCGCCCGAACAGCCTTGAAAACCACAGGGCAGCAGTACAACGGAACGCCGACTACAGCACCGCGCGGGAGGCCGAGTGCCTTGAGCGCCAGCATCAACCCGGCCCTTCCTGACCGGACAGCAAGCGCCCTGCCGATCGACGGCAACACGACTTCCTGCCCGGTGCCTGCACGGCGTGAGATGACTCCCCCTCGTAGGCCGGAGAACACATCGCGCAGCCCGAAGTCCCAGTACTCAACTGGCAGAAGGTTCAACATCATTGCCGGTGCTCGAAGCGGAGGCTCAGATGCTTGCTGGATCAAACCGTAATGTCTCTCGCCTGAGCGCTCAGCTTATGGCACTCCTGGTCAACAAGATCGCCACCGCGAAGCAGCCTGACTGCGGAATGGTAAATGCGAGCACGGAATGGCCGTAGCGTGTGCTTCCAAATGTATCCCTGAACCAGGCTGGCACCGAACCGTGTCTTCCAGGAATTGATTGAATCCTGCTTCGAGCCCTTCGGGGGATTGATGCGCGCTCCAACGAAATCCAACCTGCGAACACCAAGGCCACGAAAGGTACACATAGCCTGCCAAACGAGCACCTTGTTGGCGCCGGGGTGCGCCGGATGACGGTTGCCAGCGTAAATGTAGTAGGCGTACGGCCGACTGAAGGCGAAGAGACAACAACTCTCGATTATCCCCCCCTGCTCGGCCACCATCACCTTCCCCGATTCGTTCAAGCCCTCGACCAGTCGTCTGAAGTCCTGCCGGTTCATGAACCCCATATCGGAGCGGAGAAACGTGTCTCGAATCAATCCCCAGGCTACATCGGCGAATTCCAATCCCTCGCGAATTATGAGGGTGTCCTTTCTTGCCGCCTTGATGTCATATCGCAGAGTCTTGCTGAGGCGTCTCCACAGCTCCTCTTCGTCTAGATTCAGGTCGATCTGATGTGTCCCATAAGGCGCGGCGGCAGCGCCATGCGGATAGGTTCGAAAGATGGCGTTGTTAGCGCCAGGAATGATTATGTCCGCTCCCGCCCTACGAAAATGGGTCACAACGCCGTCGAGAAACGACCGCTCACTGGCTACATCCAGAGCCGGCTCCTTGAGAATCGTCTCCACACGGAAGCGGACCAGCCTCAACCCAGCCTTCCTGATGATCGTGTAAGGAAGGATGCACCTCAGCGCGCCCGAATCGTCGATACCTCCCAACCATCCGTACTCATCCCCGACCGCCTTAAGAAACTCGGCTCTCGCAAACACGGGCAAGCTTTCGTCCCAGTCGATCGGAATAGGCTCAACCCGGATTGACACAGGCTTGGCATTCAGGCTTTCTCCGGATGGCGTGAGGGTTACCGTCACTGGACAGACTCAGAGGCGAGCTCGCGCGCCAGCCCGCTGGAAAATGTGGTGATGGACACGCCTTCGCCCTGGAGGAAGCTCAGAAATGTTGAAATGGCCTCAAAGTCCACGAGATCCTTCGAATGTCCTATGGCGACGAGCCACGAAGGCTCCTCGGAGCACAATCGGGCAGAGCGGATCTCGCGGAGTACGGCAGATCGCATCTCCTGGAAAGTCATCCTGCAGAAGTCGAGCTTCTGAGGGTACGAGAACCGCAGGTAGTCCCTCCAACGACGCGGCAACGGGTTCCCCCCGTCCGCACCCGGCACTCTCCCGTGCAGTTTGAGCCGCTTGCGACGAAGCATCGCCCAGAACGGAACCATGCGCGTGTGAATCGGGAGTTCCAGCAGCGGGCCAAGAGGATCGGGCGTGTTCACGTCGTCGCCGAATCGCCAGTAATTCCCGTTACGAAGAGCGGGCCGATAGTCGAGCCCGGCGTCACGGGTACGCCCCCCTTTGAACACAGACGAGTCTATGCGCACGCCGTAGCGAACGAGCACGTCGGCCATCGGCTGCGTTGGTTGCATCAGCCAGAGTCCGCTGCGGAACGACAGGGGGGCGTAACACGGATCGGAAAGGGCGGAGCGCAGGTAATCGATGGCGCCCTTGACAATAGTGTCCATCCGCTCCACTGAGAGCTCGCAGATGTTGCGCTCGCTCCAATCAAGCTGCCATTCGCCGCCCTCGTAGCGTGCCCTGGCCCACCACGGGTGCAGGTGCAGCGCGATCTCGTGCCCGGCGGTCCTGAGGGATCGCAACTGGGAAGCCACGGCCTCGATGTCCGGGTCGGATTCCGCTTCCCGCATCCTGGCAAACTCCACCGCCTCGGCGAACACGACGAATGGCGCCCGAAACGCGTCGAAGGCGTCAGCCAGCCTTTGCGTGGGTTCCAGCACCAAGTCTCGCAACGTTCCCTCGCCGTTGCCGTAGATCTCGTAATCCAACGTGAAGACGACGTGGATCATGGCCGATGCTTCTCACCGCGCACGCTGGCTCGTCACGCGGACGTCCCCCGTCACACGGGTCGGCTCATCACCCCGAAGACGTCTCATGAACTCCGGACTGACGATGCTCCGGCCGTAGGAGTTCAGGTGCACGAGATCGGAATAGTACTCCGCGGACGTGATACCCGAGATGTCGTCCAGGCGAACCCAGATCACCCCGGGAACAGCTCGCTCAACCTCCGAAAGAGACGTCTCGTAGGCAGAGGTGTCAGCCGGCTGCAGGATGCCCTCCTGGAAAGGGCCGGATACCGGCAACACCAGAACCACCACAACCCCCTGCTCTCGCGCCCGACGGAGGAGGCGGATCAGGGATTGGTGCTTCGGGCCCGCAAACCAGGGTCTCCCCTGATTCGCGCGCATGGAGGCAAGACGCCGGAGCAGCCGGCCTTCGGGCCAATCGCTCACCCTCTCTGTGGGCGCCTCGTCCGCCACCACTTGCAGTGCGGCTCCCGTATCGTCGCTTTCGTTCCGCCGTCCGAGAAGACTCAGTCCCCTGTCGCGCAGGCCGAAGATCACGCGATCGGACATGCCGACCGTCGGGAAGACCGATCGAAGCCACGTGAGCGAATACCAGTTCAGCATTCGCCTGACGAAGGACACGTCGGCACGCGCAGCACGCAGGTCCTCGAGCGTCTGACGAATCGGAACGATGTTCGCCCTGAATTCGCAGACCGAAACCTCGTTCAGGTCGTACAGGGACACCCCCACGAACGTCGTGGTGACCTGCGGCGATCGCCGCTGGAGCTGTTCCCACTCGGCCGGCGAGGAGCCGGGCACCGGCCAGCTTTCGATGGCCATGCCCAGGCGGTCCGCCACGCTGGCCCAGTCGATGGCGCTGTATGTGAGAGACGATCCCGAGATCAGCGCTTTCACGGGGCGATCGGACGGGCCGTATCGTTTGTGGCCGGTGGCAACTCGAGTGGGGATGCCGACCAGGGCCGCCAGCACGTGCGTTCCCAGCCAGACAAGCGCCAGGGCGCTGACCACGATCCCGACGAGCCTGCCCTTCGCCCCCATCCTCCCGCCTGCCCTGTCCCGCACTCCTCAGCCTCAGAAACCCGAATAGAGGAACGGTACGATTTCACTCGCTCCGAACGCGCACAGCACGAGCCCGAGCGTCCCGTACGCTGCAGCGCGCGCCGGGACGCCGCCCTCGGCGAGTTGCTCTACCCAGTTCCGATCCTTGTCCACCAGCAGATGCGCGGCGATCAAGACGACGGTGGCCACGACGATCTGCGGGGAGAGCATGCGCATGCCGTCGGTGCTGAAGCGCATGAGCCTGAGAAGGTAGACCTCGGCCATGGCCCACGACTCGGCCCTGAAGATGATCCATCCCCCAACCACGACACCCAGGGTCAGCAAGCGTGATGCGAGCGTTCCCAAAGACGAGCCGGTGCGTTGGCCGATCCGGCGGCGCCTCGCCGTCCACGCCTGATTGCAGGCAAGCGCCGCGCCGTGCAGGGCCCCCCAGAGCACGAAGGTCCATGCCGCCCCATGCCACAGCCCACAGAGCGCCATCGTGAGGAGGAGGTTCGCCGAGACGCGGAGGCTGGGGAATCGTGCGGCGCGCGTCGCGATCTCGAGCGGCAGGAACACGTAGTCGCGGAACCAGTTGGACAGGGTGATGTGCCAGCGCCGCCAGAACTCCGCAATGCTCGTTGCGCTGTACGGCATCGCGAAGTTCTGCGGAAGCCGGACACCCATCATCCGCGCACATCCAATGGCCATGTCGGAGTAGCCGGAGAAGTCGCAGTAGATCTGGACGCTGTAGCCGATGGCCCCCTGCAGCAGGGTCAGCGCGTCGAATTGACCAGGGTCCGAGAAAATCAACCCTACGTGCGGCGCCACCTGGTCCGCAATCGCGAGCTTCTTGACGGCTCCCAGGAGGCAATACGCCAGGCCGACTTCGAAATCCCTGGCGCTCGCCCGTACGTGCGCGGTCAACTGCGGCAGCACGTCGCCGGCCCGCGCAATTGGCCCGGCCAGGAACTTGGGGAAGTAGGCGACATGCGCCGCGTACTCGGCGAATCGACGGCTCGGATCCAGCCGGCCGTAGTAGACGTCCACGACGTAGCTCACGCCCGTGAACGTGAAGTACGAGATGCCCGGCGGAAGACCGAAGTCGACACGTGGGACGCTCATTGGCATCCCCATCGTGCCGGCCATCGAGCCCACCGCACCCATCAGGAAGTTCGCGTACTTGAAGAACGCGAGAATGCCGAGGTTGCACGCGAGACTCGCCAGCAGCCAGCGCTTCCTGAGGCCCGGGTCCTCGGCGGCGTGAATCCTCCGCCCAACCGTGTAGTCGACGAGCGACGTGGTGAAGACGAGCAGCGTCCCGGTGAGCGAGCCGCTCACGCAGAAAAGGTAGCTCCCCAGCAGCAGAAGATAGGTCTCGAGCGCGCTCCGCCGCACCGCGTGCTGCAACAGTAGCAGGAGCGAGAGAAAGAGCGGAAACTCGACTGACGTGAAGGTCATGACGACGGCGGTGAGGAGCGAAGGGGCGGCTGCCGCCCCCGATGCCCCGATCAGGCACCACGATCAGGCGCGGCGCGCCCCGCCCAGCTTCGCGTCGACCAGACGCTGCAGGTCGCCGATGTTCCTGAGGCCGATGACCTCACGGCTGGCGAATCGGACGCCGAACTGCTGCTCAACGGCCAGGACGACCGTGACATGACTCAGCGAATCCCAGCCCGGCACCTCCGAAGCCAGCGTCCCATCGGTCAGGTCCCACTCATCCAGCTTCAAGGTCTCCAGGATTACGCGCTTCAGTTCTTCACTGACCATCGCCATCGCTCTCGTTTCCCGGCAGGTTCACGGCGCTCACTGCCCCATCCGACACCGCGCAGCGCGGTACGCAGCTACACCGCTCCGCCCGCACGCGCCGGGCGCCACAGGTCGGCCTCGCCGATCGACATCACGCGATCCCTGCTGGCGGTCCGACTGGGCTTTCCGGCCGAACTCTTGATGAGGAAGCGGGCCGGCACCAGGTACACCCGGGCGATCGACACGTCGATCGCCATCGCCGCCCTGACAATCTCCAGGCGCAGTCGCCGCTGCGCCAGCTCGTCGGCCACCGTGGTCTCGGCGATCACGGCGACACGTTCACTCCCCAGCTCCGAATGCTCCTCACCGAAGGCGACCACCCTTCCCGGAATGACTCCCGGAACCGAGCCCACCGCGGCCTCGACGTCCTCGGGATAGATGTTGTTGCCGGCAACGATGATGACGTCCTTCTTCCGGCCCACGACGAAGTACTCATGACCCCGGCGAAACCCATAGTCGCCGGAGTAGTACCAGCCGTCGCGAAGCACCTCCGCGGTCTTCTCAGGATAGTTCCTGTAGCCTTCGAACAGCGAAGCCGACCTGATGGCGATCTCTCCCACGCTGTTGTCGCCGAGTTCGCGCCCGTCATCGTCCACGACACGAATCTCACAGCCGGGGATGCAGGGGCCCGAGGAGACACAGAGCCTGACGGGCCCATCACCGGCACTCGGCCTCACCGTGCCCCTCTGAAGCGCGATCCTGTCGACTGCAACCACCGTCGGCGGGGTCTCCGGCGGCACCTGCGTCACGGCGAAGGTCGTCTCGGCCATGGCGTAGCAGGCCGAGAGCGCGCCCGGACGGAGGCCGTACGGGTGGAACCGGGCGACGAACTTCGCGTGGCTCTCCTGGCGAACCGGTTCGCTGCAGTTGATGACCAACCTCAGGGTGTCCAGGCGTACCGCGTGCAGCCGGTCCTCGCTGATCCTGTCGGCCATCAGGTCGTAGGCGAAGTTGGGCAGCCATACGATGCTGCCCTTCTCCCGCGAGATCGCCTCCAGCAGGATGCCGGGCGAGGACACCCACTCGAAGGGATCGATCTGGACGGTCGGAACGCCGAGCGCCAGCGGCAGGTGAAAGGCTGCGATCAGCCCCATGTCATGGTACAGGGGCAGCCAACTGACGATCCTGTCGTCCTGGCCGACTCTGAGCACGCTGCCGTAGGTCTCCACATGCCGCTGGACGGCCCCATGTGACAGCAGCACCGGCTTCTGCAACCCGGTCGTGCCGGACGAATGCTGGAGCAACAGCGGATCATCGGCGGTGATGCGCCCGGGCGCGCCGTCCCGATCCCCGGCGAGACCCGCTCCCGACCCGTCCGGCGCGTGCCACTCGAGAGGGAAGTGCATCGCTCTGATGGTGCTGCCCTCGGATTCGACCAGGGGCCGTGTCACCTCCTCCAACTCCCGTTCGCTCAGGATGAAGTCCAGCCCCGAGCGCTGGGACATGCCCTTCAGGCCCTGCCGGAACTTGTCGGGGTGGAGCCGGGCGTTCGGGTACGCGAGGATGGCCGGGATCGCACCTGCGCGGACACAGGCCATGTAGAGCGGATACACGATCGGGTTGTGCCGGATGATCAGCGCACACACGTCGCCACGCCCGATCCCTCGTTCGCGCAGGTGTCCGGCGAGCACCTGAGCCATCGCGAGAAGACCCGACCAGGTCCATCGGCAGGGCTCCTCGTCAGTCACCCAGTGAACGACCGCATCGCGATCCGGATGCCGCCGGGCGTTGCTCACCCATCGCTCCCAGATCGAGCCGTTTCGGTCTTCCGGGGCCGCGTCTGGCGTCACCTGCACCAACACACCTCAATGGACAGACGGGCGCAACGCCACCGGTGCCGGAACCCTGCCGTCACGAGACCCGCCGGCGTCTCCGCCGTCAACTTCCCCCAGCGCCACGAGCATCCACGCCAGCGACCAGCGCATGTAGGGAATACGGTTGGTGACGCCCCGGAGCACCCGGTAGTAGAAGAACCCCCGCGGATCCCACATCCGACCCATCGCCCAGGCCAGCACCCGCCCTGCCAGCACCGGGCCCTCGGGATCGAGATCCCGGAACGCGGTCAGCGTGATGAGCCCCTGGGCCACGCAGTGGATGTCGATCGGATAGGTCCGGTCGTGGAAATACCTGGCCACGCCCTCAGGCGTGAAGAAATGGGTTCGGTAGAACGCGAACCCGCGCCGAATCACATCGTCGAACTCGCCCGTCGCCAGGTCGCGCGCGATCGACCGCAGCGCACACAGGTTGTAGCCAGTGTGGAAGCCGTCCACCCACTGCTGGGTCGCGCCCAGCCCGTAAGCCCAGGAACCATCCGCCGCCTGGCCGCCCGCGGAGTACCGCGCCACGCGCAGCGCCGCGCCGACACCGCCACGCTCGCCCGTCACCCGCGCGAGCCGGCACAACAGCGCCGCGCCCAGCAGGTTGGCGTTGTGCACGGGCACACGGTTGTCCGGCCGCGGATAGGCGAAGGCAGCCCGCTCGCCATCACTCCAGAACAGATCGCTCGCCAGGTAGCGGCCGGCATCGGCAGCGGCCTGGAGACACGGCTCGCCCAGGCCAGCCTCCCACGCATCGAGCAACGCCTGCGCCGCAAACACGGTGGTCACGAGGTTCGGGCTCGACCTCGGCACCAGCTCCCTCCGGGTCTGCCATGGGAAGCTGTAACCCCAGCACCAGCGCTCCAGCGCCGGCGAGCGCAGCGACAGCAGCCGATCGGCAAGCCGCGCAGCCACCGCGCGGCTGGCGGCATCGCCCCCGACGGCCCGCTTCACGTAGAAACGCAGGAACAGCGCGGTGGCCTTCGGATCGTGCCGCGGCCGGACGCGCAGCAGGGGCCGGAAGTCGATCGGACTGCGCTTGAGCAGCTGGGTGAGCGCAATCCTCGCCACGCGGCTGCGCGACAACGGCGTCCGCCCGAACCACTCGCTGTTCAGGGCGTCGTAGGGATCGAAGCCAGCCCAGTCGCGCTCCCGGCAGTAGGCCTCGAGCGCATCGATCGCGGCAGCCACGCGGGCGGGCGGCACGCTACCGCCGGCCATCCACCAGGTCCATCAGCTCGTTGGCCGCCGCCAGGATCTGCCGCAACGCCGGCCGATCGGCAGCGCCGGCAGGAAGCTGCCTCGGCCGCTTCTCCACACGCAACTGCTGCCGCACCTGCTCCCGGGTCTCGATCAGCACCAGCCGGCCCTGGTCGGCCAGCCAGCGATCCACCGCGCCAAGACGCCCGCGAAAGATGCTGTAGACCGGCACGCCCAGCGCCGCCGCCTCGCGGTTCATCGTCCCGCCGCCGCTGATCACCAGATCCGACAGCCACACGAGGTTGAGGCCGTCCAGCGCACGGCCCGGGATCACGACCTTCCGCTGCTCGCACAACGCCGGCCAGGCGCGCTCGACCGCGGCACGCTGGCTGTTGACGTTGCGGGGCAGGATCACCATCCGCACGCCCGGCATCGCGCCAAGGAACTCGACGACCTCCGCAAAGAGCGCCTCGGCCTCGGGGTTGTGGTAGTGAGCCTCGGTGGCCGGGGGCCGGATCGTCACCAGCACGTCGGCGTCGGAGATGCCGAGCTCGGCCAGCAACGCGGGATCGGGCCGGAACCCGGCGGCGTAAACGTCCTCCTTGAGCCCGCCGTAGTGGCGCAGCCCGTACCGGAACTCGTTCTCGAGGTGCCCGCCGGCAATGGCCTCCGGCGCGACGCCCATCGCAGGCCGGGTAAACGGGATGCGCTCGGCATGCTCGTAGTCGAACAGCAGCATGCTGGGCACGCGGATGAGCGAGGACACGATCACCAGCGAGCGGGAGCCGTGCGACATCGAGATGTCGGGCCGCTCGGGCATCACCACCGGCAGCAACTGCAGCGCGCGCCACAGCGTGCCGCCCACCTTCATGGCGGCGTTGGCCCCGTAGTGACGTCCCACCTTCCGGTAGGCCAGCCCGTGGTAGTCGGCCAGGCTGCACACCTGGAACGCGTCGCGGGCGGTGACGAACACCGAGTGCCCCTGGCACTCGAGCTCCCTGATGATCGGCAGGAAAAAGGGGACGTGCGGCGTGTTGTCGAGATCGATCCACACGCGTCGCGGCCTGGCGACGCGCTCCGCTTCGCCGGCCTCCTGCCCTACCGGGTTCATTCCATCACCTCGGCCTGACGCCCCGTCAGACATGGGCCTCACGCCCGCTCAACGCAACCTCGCTCCCTGCCCGGCCGGCTACCGTACCACACGCGCGCCGGCAAACGCCTCGACGCCCGCCGCCACCCTCTGCTGCTGCGCCTCCGTCAGCCCCGGGAACATCGGCAGCGACAGGATCTCGCCCGCCACGCGCTCGGTGACAGGCAGCGCGCCGGGCGCATACCCCCAGCCGCGATAGCAGTTCTGCAGGTGCAGCGGCATGGGATAGTGCAGGCCGGTCGACACGCCCCGCGCCTTGAGGTGGTCGCCCAACCCGTCCCGATCGGCGTGCCGGATCACGTAGAGATGATAGACCGACTTCGAACGCTCCGGCTCGTACGGCAGCGTCACGCCCGGCACACCCGACAGCAACTCGGCGTAACGCGCCGCGGCCTCGCGCCGCTGCTGGTTCCACGACTCCAGCCGCCGCAGCTTCACCCGCAGGAACGCGGCCTGGATGGCGTCCAGTCGCCCGTTGTACCCCTCCAGGTCGTGATAGTACTTCCGCGCCTGCCCGTGCTCGCGCAGCATCCGCACGGTCTTCGCCACCTGCTCGTCATCGGTCGTCACGGCCCCGCCCTCGCCCAGCGCCCCCAGGTTCTTGCCCGGATAGAAGCTGAACGCCGCCGCCCGGCCGAACACGCCGGCACGACGCCAGGCGCCGTCCCCGGAGCGATACCCGGCGCCGTGCGCCTGGCAGGCATCCTCCACCACCACGAGGCCGTACCGGCTCGCCACCTCGAGGATCGCGTCCATGTCGGCCACCTGGCCGTACAGGTGCACCGGGCACACGGCCTTGATGGGCTTCCCCCACCGCTGGCCCAGCGGCCGGCCGGTCGCGGGGTCCGTCGGGCACGCGGCGAGGTAGTCGGCCAGCTTCGACGGGCACATGCAGCAGGTGCGCTCGTCGATGTCCACGAACTCGGTGACGGCGCCGGCCTGGCTGATGGCCTCCACCGTCGCGATGAAGGTGTGCGACACAGTCACCACCGCGTCGCCCGGCCCCACGCCCGACGCCATCAGCGCGAAGCGATCGGCGTCGGTGCCGTTGGCCACGCCGACGCAGTACTTCGCCCCGCAGAAGGCGGCAAACTCCTGCTCGAACGCCTCCACCTCGGGCCCGCCGACGAACGCCGCCGATCGCACGGCCGCGCGGAAGGCCTGCACGAACTCCTCCTCGAGTTCGCGGTGAGGCGTGACGAGATCGAGAAACGGAACGGAATCGCTGGACATGATGACGACTCGCGGGATCGGGCGCGCCCATGAGAGGAACGCGAGCGGCGGCCGGGCGCGGGACGCCGCTCAGGCAAAGTGCCGGTACAGCACGCGCCCCGCAAAGACCAGCGCTGGGTCGGGGAGTCGCGCAAACACGGCGTGCGCCATTCGCTCGGCCAACCCCCTCCGCGCTCGCGCCGGCGCCGCCGGATGCCGGTAGTAGACGAGCGTCGAGCGCCGGGCGCCAAGGTGATCCTTGAACGCGATCAACCCCGGCTGGTCAAGATCCGAGCGGCCGAGGTCGAGCGTCACGCGCCCTCCCTCCTTTGCCCACTGAATCGCCTGCCAGAACAGGAACGGCATCCCGCCCAGCGGGTGACGCGACGCATCGGACCCGCCGTACTTGTAGACGAGCGCCCCCGGCGACGAGAGGGTGAGGATCGCGGCGACGGGCCGATCGTCCTTCGACGCCACGTGGATCGCAAGCGCGTCACCCACGCAGGCCGCCAGATTCCGGAACCACGCCACGGGCGGCGGCGGCACGCCGTGCCGGCGCCGGGTGGCCGTCAGCAGTCGATAGAAAACGGCCAGCAGCTCGTCCGAATTGCCACGCTCGTAGCGAAGGGCTTCCCTCTCCGCCCGGCGAATGGCCCGTCGCGTGGACGATGGGTGAAAGGCCTGGAAGATTTCGCCGGGCGACGCCGACAGGTCGAGCGTGTGGAGCACGTACTCGGCGCCGCGCGTCATGCCAGGCACGTCGGGGCCATCGGGCGGCCGCGCCTCGACGCTTCGGGCCCGCCCCGCGGCCACCTCGCCGACGAGGTGCGCGGCGAGGACCTCGAGCCGCGATCCATCCGGCACGAGCGGCGCGCAGTGATCGCTGAAGGGCACCGACACGAGGCGGTCGCCGCGCAGGCCGCCGACGATGCAGAACGGCAGCGCGTCGTCCAGCGGGGCATCGGGCGGGCTCGTCGTCACCGCGCGCGGCTGGAAACCGTACGTGCGCCACAGCGCCTCGAGCCAGCCGCGCGAGTGGAACACCGACGCCAGCGGGTGGCGCGCCACGAAGCCGGGCCATCGCTCGTCGCGCAGCGGATCAAGCGTCCACGCGCGCACGCGAGGCTCCCGCCGCGGCGGCCTCCACCTCGAAGACCACGCCGCCGTCGTCGAGCCGCGCCCAGGCCAGCCGCGCGCGCTCGCTGCCCGCGCCCTCGACGCGCCAGCCGTCGTCATCGGGCACCACGCGCATCGCGTGCCGCAGCCGCCACCACCGCTCCACGTCGCCCGGCAGCGCCACCCACACCCCGCGCGACTCGCGCAGGCCGGCCACCAGCTCCAGCAACTGCCGATACACAGCCCCGGCGCGATGCTCCCGCAGGTAGTCCGGGTGCGCGATGAAGCTGATCAGCCCGTTGACGCCGAGGATCATCCCGATCTGCCGCTGCCAGAGCTCCGTCGAGTATTCGCCCATCAGGTGGAACACGTGGTAGTCCTGCGCGGTGGTGAGCGGCAGCTCGAGCACGTGCCCCACGAAATAGGGCATCACCGTGCAGCACCCGCCGCGCTGCGGCTCGAGGTGCGCCACGCTGGGCACCGACATGTCGTAGTCGAACGCCAGCGCGTCGAACCATTCCTGGCGCCGGTACATCGCGCCCGAACGGAACCCCCGGCACCCGAACTCGCGCGCGTAGGCGTTGATGCGCGCCATGCGCTCCAGAAACAGCTCGCGGTGCTGGTAGAGGCGGCCGTCGTGGTTGAGATCGTGGAGGTTCACCTCGAACCCGCGATCCCGGAACCTTCGCACCAGGTCCTGCGACAGCCGGCTGCGCTCCTCCGGCACGATCTGGAACGACGACTTCACGCCCGCCGCATCGTCGATGTCCATGAGGCGATCGCAGAAGGCCAGGCCCGCCTGCCCTTCCACGTCGTGGGTCATCATGGCGCACGCCGGGGCGCCCTCGGGCCAGAACCACACGAACGGCAGCCGGGCGCCTGGTTGTGCCGCCAGCACCATGGCCAGCACCTGTCGCATCAGCACGTCCACCGACGCGTCGACGGGCCATCCGGGAAACGGGATGCGATCCCAGCGGCCGAATCCGAGCCGCTGCAGATGCTTCCGGACACCGGGGGGAAGCACCGGCCGCAGACCGTAGTAGGCGTTGCGCACGACGGCCGAATCGAGCAGGCTCGCCAGCAGCCCGTTGTGCGGCTTGCGGTAGCGTTCCTCGCGGAGGCTCGCCGCCACCTCACCGAGATCGAAGGGCAGCGACAGACGCCCGGCGGCGGCCCGAACCGCCGGCGACACATCCGGCGGCGGACGGCCGTCCATCTCGGGGAGGGGCGGCACCGCGACCTGCCGGCCGTAGCACACGGCGTCGCCGACCCGGAAGAACCCCGGCTCTGCCGGCAGATCCGGTGCCGGGTCGACGCCGCACGCCTCCGCGGGACAACGGAAATAGTCGTGGAGCAAGCTGAACGCCAGGACGAGTCCCGCTGGCCCGATGTGGGCAGGGGCTCCGGGGGGCGCGATGGTTTCCAGGGCCTCCGGACGCGATCTCCCTCGGCAGGAGGCACGGGTCCCGGCGGCAACAGCCCCGCGAGGGGGCGCGGCGCTCAGGCGATGGGCACCAGGCGGCCGCGGTCGGCGAGCGACTGCTCGGCGGCCTCGAGCAGCTTCACCACGCGCAGGCCGGAGACGCCGTCGTTGAAGGGCACCTTGTCGTTCAGCACGCAGTCGACGAAGTAGCCCAGTTCGGCCTTCAGCGCCTCGGTCTGATCCACCTTCGGCGCCCACACGTCGCCCGATCGGTAGCTGACGAGCAGCTGGTGCACGCCCTCGGCGTTCTCGATGTCGACGCCCTTGTCGTACACCTTGATCTTCTCGTCGGCCTCGAGGTCGTTCCACACCAGCATCTTGTCGCGGCCGCCGATCAGCGTCATCCGGATCTTCACGGGCGACAGCCAGTTCACGTTCACGTGCGCGATCACGTTGCCGGGGAAGTACACCGTGAGGAAGGCCATGTCGGCCAGGCCGTTGAGGTGCTTCGCGCCGGTGGCGACCACCGCCTCGGGCCTGTCGGCGATCACGTGATCCATGATCGACAGGTCGTGCGGCGCGAGATCCCAGATCACGCTCACGTCGTGCTGGAAGAGGCCGAGGTTCACGCGGGTGGAGTCGAAGTAGTAGAGCGGGCCGAGCACGCCCTGGTCCACCAGCTGGCGGATCTTGCGCACGGCCCCGGTGAAGAGGAACGTGTGATCCACCATGATCTTCAGGTTCTTCCGCTCGGCCAGCTCCACCAGCTCCTCGGCCTGGCGCACGGTGGAGGTGAACGGCTTCTCGAGGAACACGTGCTTGCCGTTCTCAAGGGCCTGCTTCGCGAGCTCGAAGTGGGTCCACACCGGCGTGACGATGGCGACCGCGTCGACGTCGGGCGACGCCACCACGCCGGCGGGGTCGGCGGTCATCGTCAGGGCGGGATAGATCTTCGCGGCCCTGGCCAGCGCCTTCTCGCTCCGGTCGCACAGCGAGACGACGCGGCACGAGTCGAGCGCGTGCAGGTTGCGCACGACGTTGGGGCCCCAGTAGCCGTAGCCCACCACGCCCACCCTGAGCTGGCCCGCCCGCGGCGGCGCCTGCGTGGCGGCCACCGGTTGATCCAGCACCTGGTTGCGGGTCGTCATCGTGTCCCGGTCTTCCTGTCGCCCACCCGGCGCAGCGCGCGCGCGGGGTTGCCGGCGACGATGGTGTCGGGCGGCACGTCGCGGGTGACGACGCTGCCGGCGCCGACGATGGCACGCTCGCCGATGGTGACCTTCGAGAGAATCGTGGCGCCAGAGCCGATCGACGCGCCGCGCTTCACCACCGTCGGCTCCACCATCCAGTCGGCCTCGGTCTGCAGGCCGCCGCCCTCGACCGTGGCGCGCGGGTAGGTGTCGTTGATGAACGCCACGCCGTGGCCGACGAAGACGTCGTCCTCGATGGTGACGCCCTCGCAGATGAAGGTGTGGCTCGAGATCTTGCAGCGGCGGCCGATCTTCGCGTTCTTCTGGATCTCGACGAAGGCGCCCACCTTCGTCTCGTCGCCCACCTCGCAGCCGTACATGTTGATGAACTGCGCGAGGCGGACGTCGCGGCCGAGCCTGACGTCAGGGGCGATGCAGAGGTACTTCTCCATCAGCGGGCGCCCTTGCCCGTCACCACCGCGCGCGGGGTCGCGGCGAGGATCTTGATGTCGTTCCAGATCGAGGGGCGCCGCGCGTAGCGCAGGTCGAGGCGCACCATCTCGTCGAAGGTGGTGCGGCTGCGGCCCTTCACCTGCCAGAGCCCGGTGACGCCCGGCATGGCGTCGAGCACCCGCCGGCGGTGCCAGGGCTGATACTGCTCCACCTCGAAGGGCAACGGCGGCCGCGGGCCGACGAGCGACATCTCGCCGGTCAGCACGTTCCAGAATTGCGGCAGCTCGTCGAGGCTCGACCGGCGCAGGAAGCGGCCCACCGGCGTGATGCGCGGGTCGCCCTGCAGCTTGTAGACCTGGCCGTTGGCACCCTTCTGCCGGTCGCTCGCCGTGATGAACCACTTGACGTAGTCCTGGTGGATGCCGTGGCCGGCGTTGGCGTACATCGACCGGAACTTGATCATCCGGAACGGGCGGCCGCCCATCCCGACGCGCTCCTGCCTGAAGAACACGGGCCCCGGGGAGCTGAGCTTCACGCCGAGGGCGACGACGGCGTAGACCGGCGCGAGCGCCAGCATCAGCGCGAGGCTGCCGGCCACGTCGAGCGCGCGCTTGGCCGCGCGGTAGAGCCTGGCCCTGGGCCGCTCCGGCAATTCCTCGAGCAGCGGATCGACGGGCGAGCCCTCGCCCGGCGCCAGCGGCTCGCCGGCGTGCGTGTAGCGCCGCACCGAGACGACGGTCTGCGCCTCGTCGCCGAGGCACCGGGTCAGCACGCGGCGCACACGCCGCTCCACCTTGGCCGGCACGCTGCCCTCGCCGCGGCTGATGTCGGTGAGGATGAGGCCGAGCACGGCGTCCTGCTCGAACCACCCGACGAGATCGGTGTCGCGCTTGACGGCCGCCAGGGCGCGCACGACCGTGTCCCATTCGGCGGCGGACACCTCGGCCGCCTGCGCCGTGAGCTCCACGAGCAGCACGGAGAAGGAGTGGCCGAAGCGATCGGCGTGGCGCCGCTCGCGGCGCAGCGTGTCGTGGAAGATCGCGGGATTGAGCACGTATCGATCGAGGCCGCCAGCCGGCGGCGACACCTCGCGAGCCCCTGCCCGGCCGGCGGCGCGGCGACGGGCATACGATCCAAGCCGAGGCAACGCTGGCGACGCGATGGTGCTCATGAACGGCGGTCCTTCTTCCGCCGGGCGGTGATGGCGGCCGATCGCAGCCGCACGCGAGCTCCCCACTCCCCGGGCAGGACGAGCAGCAGCGCCTGGCGAATTCGCCGGAGGCCGGCGGCGGCGCTTTCCTCGCCCGCCTCGACCTTGTCGCTCAGAATGGCGCCCGCGACGATCCCTTCCTTGTACCAACCGACGATGTCGGTGTCCCTCACCACGTGTCGCAGGCCGATCAGCAACTGATCGGGCGAGGCTGGTGCGTGCGGCACCGCTGTCTCTTCCGCGGGAGCGAGCCTGACGAGCAGCAGCCGCGCCACCCGACGGCCACGGCCTACCCGCGCCCGCTCCACCTCGAGAAAATAACGAAAGGCGCCGGCGTCGTACGCGCAGCCGCCGTGCGCCTCGAGGGCAAGCCCCAGCGGGCGCCCCCGCCAGGATGACCGGGCCGCCTCGTCCGTGCCTGCTCCCGGGCGATATTGCAAACGACTCACCAACCCTCCGGCAGTGGCATCGATGCCCGTGAGAAGCTTCAAGTACCTGTTCAATCAACTACTTGTGCAAGGCACCCGGCGAACGGCCAAGACCTCAACCAGGAAGACAAACCATCGCTAATGTGTCTAAAGTCTGCCAGATCGCGAACTACACAGACCTCTGATGTGCCCGCCGGGTACTCTCTCAGGCCGTCATCAGCGCAGGCTGCCGCCATCAAGGTGCATCGTCGCGTCTTGCGGCAACCGCCAGCACCAGCCATTCACTACGATCTGTCGCACCGGCGCCGGATCCGTGACCGGATCCCGCCGGTGCCCCGCGTACGCTGCCGCGGGCTCCTTACGAAGCCCGCTCCACCTGCGTGACGTCCACCACCACGCGGGCGGGGAACCCCACCGTCTGGAGCAGCAGCACCACGCGCTGTTGATCGCTCAACTCGCGCTCGAACAGCGCCTCGAGCCCTTCGAACGGGCCCCAGCTCACACGGACGCGATCGCCGGCGGCGAACCGCTGGCGCACGACGACCGCTCCTTCTTCCATTCGCGCCACGAGGCCCGACACCAGTTCGTCGGGGACCACCGCCGGCGTTTCGCCAAAGACGACGATGCGTGTGACGCCGCAGGCGTAGTTCACGGCGCGCCAGCGGGTGGCCACGTCGAACCTGGCGAACACGTAGCCCGGAAACAGCGGCCCGGTCACCACGCGCGGCCGGCGCCTGATCACGCGCTGCTGCCGGATTCGGGGGAAAAACGTCTCGACGCCGAGCCTGAGCAGGCTCTGCTCGGCCACGAGCTCCTGCCGCGGCTGCGTGTGGACCAGGAACCAGTCAGCGGACGTCATGGTTGCGAACGCTCCCGGAGACGACGCGCCCGTCCCGATCCCCGTCTGGCGACACCCGGCCCCCACCCGCGCCACGCCTCGTCTCGCCTCGCCTGAATGGGGAATCGGAGTGATGACCTGAAGCTTGAGCCGCGCGGGAACGCCACCCCGGCGCCGGCCAGGTATCCGGACGAATCATCATTGTCGGTTCAGCAAGATCAACGCCAGACAGACGCCCAACCGGACAGGTTGGGGAACGAACACAAAAACCGCGAAAAAAGCCGTCTTCACAAACTGCCGTGCTTACGATATCTGAGTTGAACAGGAATAATTTCTGCGTCTCAGAAGACAACTCAAGCCCTTTCACGACACCATGTGCGGTCTGGCGACACACGGCCACCCAGTCTCACAGCCTATCCGACAAGGACGTGCCGTGGGGGGTGAGGCGAGCGGCTCGCGCACTGACGCGACGAGGTCCCTACTTGACGGTTTCGAGCAGCTTGCGCGCTTCCGCGGCGCCCGGGAAGTCGGGCTCGAGCCTGAGCGCTTCCTCGAGCTCGTGGCGGGCGGCCGCGCCGTCGCCCGACAGCGCCAGCGCCTGGCCGAGGCGGAACCGGAAACCAGGGTTCTGGGGAGCCTTGGCCACGGCCTCGCGCAACGGGGGCACGGCGAGCGCGGGGAGGTTGCGTTTCAGGTAGACGAAGCCGAGCGTGTCGTTCACCTGCGGCTCGTCGGGAAGCTCGGCCTTGGCCGCCTGCGCGAGCTGCAGCGCCTGATCGAGCTTCTCGCCGCGCTCGGCATACATCCAGGCGAGGTTGTTGGAGGCGACGGCCGCGCGCGGGTTCCTCGCGACGATGGCCTCGTAGGCGACCTGGGCATCGGCCGACCTGCCCTGCTGCGTGAGGATCATGGCCGCCATGGTGGCGGCGCCCGTGTCGGCCGGGTGCTTCTTCGCGATCGCCTCCAGCTCGGCGCGCGCCTCGTCCAGCCGGTTCTGGGCCAGGTAGACCTGGGCCAGCATGCCGTAGGCGCGCATCTGGCTCGGATCGGCCTCGATGGCGCGCCGCAGCAGCTCCTCGGCCTTGGCGAAGTTCTTCTCGCCGCCGAAGATCATCGCGCCCAGCATCAGGGCGTTGGCATCGCGGGGGAACGCCTCGAGCCGCTTCTCCACGCGCGCCTTGGCGTCGGCGGGCCGCTTCTCGGCCATGTCGATGGCGACCAGCCCCGACACCGCCTCGAAGGAGTTGGGGTCGAGCTCGAGCGTGCGGCCGAAGGCGAGCCGCGCCGACTTGTTGTCGCCCTTGAGCATGTAGAGCATGCCCGACTGCGCCTGCACCGGGGCGGCGTTGGGGAACTGGGCGAGCAGCGGCTTCATCAGCGCCTCGGCCTCGGCGATGTTCCGGTTGGCCAGTTGCGCGCGCGCGGCCACCAGGCGCACCATCGGATCGTCGGGCCGCTCGCCGGCGGCCGCCTGCGCCGCCTGCAGCGCCGCCTCGCGTCCGCCGCGCGACAGCTCGAGGCGCGACACCTGCAGCCGCGCCGCCGTGGCGCGCGGGTTGATCCGCAGCACCTCGTTGAAGGCCTTGATCGCCTCGTCTGGCTCGTTGCGCTGCGCGTGGATCAGGCCGGCCTGGTAGTGGGCATCGGCCGCGTCGGGCGCGGCGGCCACGGCGTCGCTGGCGCGCGCCAGCGCCTCGTCCAGCTTGCCGTCGGCCACGAGGAAACGCGACTTCACGAGCAGCGCCTGCACGTTCTTCGGGTCCTTCGCCAGCGCCTCGTCGATGATCGTGTAGGCCTCGGGGCGCTTGCCCTCGGCGAAGCGCAGGGCGGCGACGCGCGCCCGCGCCGGCACGAAGCCGCCGGGCTGTTCGGCCACCTTCGCCAGGACGGCGTCGGCCTCGGCGGTCCGGTTCGACAGGATGTAGTAGTCGGCCAGCGCGATCTGCGGGCCGATCTCGGTGGAGTTGTCGGCCAGCGCCTTGATGAACGGCTCGGCCTCGGCGGTGCGGCCCGAGGCGAGGTAGAAGGTGCTCAGCACGCGGTTGGCGAGCGCGTCCTTCGCGTCGATCTCGTGCGCGCGCCGGAAGGCGGCCTCGGCCTCGGCCTGGCGGCCGGCCGACCAGAGGAAGTTGCCCAGCGCGAGCTGCGCCTGCAGCGAGTTCGGCTCCGTTTCAACGGCCTTGCGGAAGGCGGCCTCGGCCTCCGCCGCCTCGCCGCGGGCGGCCTGCAGCGCCCCCAGGTTCGCGTAGACGCGAGCCTGGCCCGGGTCGAGTGCGATCGCCTCCTCCACTTCCTTCACGGCGCCGTCGAGATCCTTGAGGCCGGCCATCGCGTTGGCGCGCAGCAACTGGGCGTCCACGTTGCCGGGGGCCTTCGCGAGCGCCTTCTCGGCGCGCGTCCGGGCGTCCTCGAACTGCCGGGCGAGCAGCAGCCACTGCCCCGCCCTTACCTGCGCGCCCGCATCGTCGGGCAGCAGGTCGGCGGCGCGCACGAACTCGGCCAGCGCGCCGGCGCCGTTGCCGGCGCGGACGTAGGCCTCGCCGAGCTTCACGCGAGCCTGCGCCATCGTGCCGTCCTTCTGGACGGCGTTGCGCAACTCGATGATCGCCTCGGGCACCTTCCCCTGATCGAGTAGCGCGACGCCGCGATCGTAGTAATGCTGCGCGCTGCGCGAGCAGGCGACGGTGAACGTGAGCACGACGGCGCAGAGCGCCAGGCCGATCCAGGGCGAGGTCTTCATGCTGGGCATGTCTCCTCGCACACGGTAAGCGCGAGCGGGCCGGGCGTCAAGGGAGGAGCGGGAACAGGCAGGCGCGGGCGAACGAACGGAGACGCGAGCCGGCGTGCCGGTCTCGCGGGGCGTCGAGCCGGGCAGTGGCGAGGCGTCGGGCGGCGTGAGCCGCGGGGCGCGCGTCGGGAGGACGGCGGTCGGAGATGCGCCGTACAGTGAAAGGGCCGGGGTGAACCCCGGCCCTTTCAGCACAAGCGCTGATGCGCGTCAGGCGTGGTTACCGCATCCGGCGGCGGAGGGCCGCCAGGCCGAGCAGCGCGCCGCCGAGCAGCGACAGCGTGGCGCCGCCATCGGGGACGCGATAGAGGAAGTCCTGAGCCTTCTCTCCCTGGGCGTTATACGCGTTCAGCACGTAGACGCCGTATGCGCCAACCGCCGCATCGGCCTGGGCATTCACCAGAGAGCCGAAAGCCGAGACCGCCAACGCAGTGAAGGCGTTCGCGGAGCCACTGGCCTCGTCCTCGAGGTACCAGAGCGCATCCTGGAGCAAGCCTGCAGACGTACTGCGCCCCGGTCCGGCCGTGTAGTCGTAGCCGCTCAGAACACCCAGCGCGAACTGGCTGTAGAGCCAGGCCGTTCCAACCGAGAGCGGATCAGGGCTGCCCCCTCCGCTTCCGCCCGCCACAGCGGCGCTGTTGACCACGAAGGAGGTCGGGTTGGTGGTGTACTCGTTCGACTCGACGCAGAACGTCTGGAAGCTCTGGGCGTTCGCGACGTTCTTCGCAGGCCCGGCGTAGCCGTCGTTCGTGAGGTTCGTGTAGCCGTAAACCGTGAACTCGCCTCCGCTCCCGGAGTAGTGGCCTGCGATGCGCGTCTGTGAGTACGTGCCGGTGTCGCCGATCGGTCCCGCCTGTGCGGTCATGGGCAGCAACGCCACCGCCACGAGCGCGGCCAGCATCAGGAACTTCTTCATCTCATCTCCTCCTCTGCGCCTGGCCCTGGACGGCTCTGATGGGTCGGAACCGGATCGAGCGGCGTTCGCCCTCCTTGAAGCGAGTCGCATGCCAACCTCGACCGTCAGGCCCGCAAGTCGGTTCGAGTCCACAAGCGCATTAGTCACAATAGTTTACGAAGGCGCCAGGCGCGATCGATCCACGACGAACCAGGATGGCCGATCCGGATTCGTAAAGGATTCCGACGGAAGGTCCGGACGACGGGGCCGCATCGATCCAAGACGGAGGCCCGTTGGAAACGCTCGCCCGGCACGCGTCGCTACCCCCGGGCGATCCCCAGCTTCTCCATCAGCTCGTACAGCGTGGGGCGGCTGATGCCGAGCTCCGCAGCCGCCGCCGTGACACTGCCCCGATGGCGCCGCAGGGCATCGCCCACCAGGTCGCGCTCCACCGCCTCGCGCGCCTCCTTCAGCGTCTGTGGCGGCGCCGCCTCGAGCACCTCCGTCAGCTCCAGGTCGGCGGCGCTCACCCGCTTGCCGTCCGCCATGATCACGGCGCGCTGCACGCGGTTCTGCAGCTCGCGCACGTTGCCCGACCACGCGTGCAGGCTGAGGGCCCGCACCGCGTCGGCCGAGAGCGTCAGCTTCGGCCGGCCGTGCTGCGCGGCGTACCGCGTGAGGAACTCCCGCGCGAGCAGCCCCACGTCCTCGCCGCGATCCCGCAGCGGCGGCAGCGTCACCACCACCACCGCGAGCCGGAAGTAGAGATCCTCGCGGAAGCTGCCGCCGGCCACCGCCTCCTTCAGATCGCGGTTGGTGGCCGCCACCACGCGCGCGTCGCTCGGCAGCTCGTAGCGCGCGCCGACGCGCTGAAACCGCTTCTCCTGCAGGAAGCGCAGCAGCTTCACCTGCACGGGCGCCGGCAGCTCGCCGATCTCGTCGAGGAACAGCGTGCCGCCGGCCGCCGCCTCGATGTGGCCCTTGCGCGTGGCGACGGCGCCGGTGAACGCCCCCTTCTCGTGCCCGAACAGCTCGCTCTCGAGCAGGCCCTCGGGAATGGCGTTGCAGTTGATGGCGACAAACGGACCGCCCTTCTGCGGGCTGCGGCGATGAATGGCCTGCGCCACCATCTCCTTGCCCGTGCCGCTCTCACCGAGGATCAGCACGGGCGCGCTGGTGGGCGCCACCTTCCGCACGAAGGTGAACACCGACTGCATCCGCGGGCTGGCGCCGATCATCTCCTCGAAGACGTCGGCGCGCAGGCCCTCCTGCAGCTCGTGGTACTCGCGCTCGATCTGCGCCACGTAGACGCATCGCTGCAGGACGATGCGCAGCTCGTCGATCCCGACGGGCTTGCAGAGGAAGTCGTACGCGCCGGCGCCCACGGCCCGCAGGGCGTTCTGCCGGTCGCCCTGGCCCGACACGACGATCACCTTGGCCAGCGGGTCGCGCGCCAGGATGTCGCCCACTGCCGCCAGCCCCTCATCGGGGTCGTTGGGCCGCGGCGGGAGGCCGAGATCCAGGAGCGTCACCAGCGGGCGCCCCTCGTCGAACGCGGCCAGCGCGCCCGGACGGTCGCCGGCCAGCCGCACCTCGTAGTCGCCCCCGAGCGCCCACTTCATCTGCGTCCGGATGTCCTCGTCATCGTCGACGACGAGCAGCGTCGGCCTCGTCATCCCTCGTCTCCGGCCGGCAGGCTGATGCGGAAGGTCGTGCCCACCCCGGCCTCGCTCGCCACCTGGATGACGCCGCCGTGCGCCTCGACGATCATCCGCGCCTGGAACATCCCGATACCCAGCCCGCGGCTCTTGGTGCTCTGGAAGGGCCTGAAGAGCGAGTCGCGCACGAAGGAGGGCGTCATGCCACGGCCGTTGTCCGACACCGAGAGCACCACGCGGGCGGCGCCCGCCGGGCCATCGGCCCCGGTTGCGGCCGTGCGCACCTCGACGCGCCCTGCGCCCGACACCGCCTCGCGCGCGTTGACCACGAGGTTGGTCACCACGCTGCGAACCTGATCGGGATCGACCAGCACCGGCGGCAGCGGCCGCAGGTCCTGCACGAGATCGATGCCGTCGATGGCGGGCAGCCGCGCCAGCGCGTCGGCCACGAGCTGGTTGAGATCGGCGCGCTCGCGGCGCGGCTCGGGCCGCTGTCGCAGGGCGCTCAGCCGCTGAATCATCTCGTCGATGCGCCACGCCGTGTTGCCCATGCTGCGCAGCGCGTCCTCGCGGAAGCCGGGATCGTCGAAGTGCACCGGCAGGTTCTGCAGCATCAGCTTCAGCGACGCGGCGGTGTTCTTCAGGTCGTGCACGAAGAACGCCGACATGGTGCGGAACGCCTCCAGCTCGCGCGCCTGCGCCAGCTCGCCGCCCAGCCGCAGATTGAGCAGGACCGACGTCACCTGGTCGGCGATGCAGGCGAGCAGCTCGCGGTCCTCGAGCGTGTAGGGCACACCCTGCACGCGATCGGCGAGCACGATCGCGCCCAGGCAGCCGGCGCCGGCGCCAAGCGGCACGCACCAGCGGTTGCCGCCGTTGGGAAACAGCGACGGGTTCAGGCGCCGCCACTCGTCGGCCCACTCCCCGGCCAGCGTCTCGCAGTCGAACGCGGCCTCGCGCTCGCGCAGCGCGGCGGTGACGGCCGGCGAGGCGGCGACGTGGCCGGCGTCTCCGGCGGCGTGCGCGGGGGCCGCGGTGGAGGCGGTGGAGGCGGCGAACGCCAGCCGTTCCCCGGCCGGATCGAGCAGCCAGACGGTGACCGACAGCACGTCGAAGGTCTCGGAGACGAGCCGCGCGGCGGCGGCGGCCAGGCCGGCCTGATCCTTCACCGAGCCGAGGCGGCGCGAGCACTCGGTCCAGGCGCGCGCCGCGTCGTGGCGCGGCGGCCGGAAGTGCCGCACGGCGAGCTGGTGCACCCGCAGGCGCAGCCGATCCGACAGCAGCAGCACGCCGAGGCCTACCAGGCCCAGCAGCACGATCAGCGCCTGGAACTGGAACGTCTCGGCGCCGCCGAACGCCCGGGCGACCTCCGCCAGCACGCCGACGATGAAGAGGTAGACGCCGAGCAGCACCGCCGTGATCGACGAGCGCAGTACCGTGAGCGACGGGTAGACGTCGATCTCGGCGAGCCCCGTGCGCGCGTAGGCCACGCCGAGCAGCAGGCAGCCCACCAGCAGCGCGCTCGCCTCCACGCCCAGCAGCGCCGCGTCGTGCACCGAGAAGAGAATCGCCTGGCTGCGGACGTAGATCTGGACGCCGAAGACGACGGCCAGGCCGAGGATGACGAACTTGATCCGCCAGCGCTGGGTGCCGACCGCCGAGCGGAACGTCTGCTCGAGGTTGCTGAGCACCAGCGCGAAGGAGACCAGCAGCCCCGCGTTCAGCGCCTTGGCGACGGGCCCCGATCTCAGCCACCAGCCGGCGGCCGGCGGATCCATGGCGGCCACCTCGATCAGCCGATCGTGGAAGCCGACGGCCAGTCCCACGCAGAGCAGGCCGATGACGGCCAGCGGGATGCGCCACCGGGCGAGGAACTCGCTGGCGTTGCCGCGTGAATAGGCGAGGCTGAAGGTGAGCCAGACGGCGGGCAGGGCCGACTTGACGATGACGCCTCGTGCCAGCCAGCGCTCCACCCCGGCCGCCTGCGCCGCGCGCAGCCCCAGCCCCGTGCACGTGGCGTCGAGCGCCAGCAGCAGCATGCCGGCGAAGAAGGCCCACGTGGCCCGCGACGGCGCCTTCCGCACGAGGCTGGCGATGGCGACCAGCGCGCCCAGCGTCGCCGCGACGAACGGCAGGTAGGGGAGGACAGCCACCGTGGCGGGTAGTGTAGCGCCTGGGAGACGCGAGTGCGCGCCCGAGCCGGGCGTCCCGGGGGCGGGCCGCTAGCCGGCCCCCTCGCGGTGCCGGAGCCACCACAGGAACAGGAAGAAGGGTCCCAGCGAGAGGGCGAAGAACACCGGGCCGCCCTTGTGGTGGAGCGGCGAATCGATCCACCACGGATCGACGTGCACCGACAGCATCGACAGCACGAACACCCGGAACGCGTTGCGGGCGATGCCCAGCGGGACGACGAAGCAGGCGAGCAGGAGCCGGTTCCACCACGACCGGAAGAACAGTTCTCCGGCGATGAGCGACGTGATGAAGAGCACGTAGCTGGAGCGGATGCCGCTGCACTCGGGCCCGACGTGCACGGTGAGGCCGGCCATCGCGAAGGTGAGCCCCTCGCGGTAGACCGCCGTCCCCGACCAGTCGATGAACCGGTAGGCGAGGGCGGCCGACGTGTGCTGGAAGAACGTCTCGAGCGTGTCCACCACGACGGGCGGCAGGGGGATCATGAAGACGAGGAACAGGGCGGGAAACGCGACGGCGCGCATCACGCCGCTGCCGAGCAGCGCGAAGCCGCCGGCCCACAGCAGCAGGCAGAACGCCAGCAGGCGCGCGGCGAGCTGGGTGTCGGCCGCCACCGGCGCCGCGAGCAGCCCGAGGCCGGCCGCCAGCAGGACGAGCGCCGGCCACCGGCTGCCCCCGGGCGCCGCGCCGATCCGATCGCGCCGCAGCCACGCCATGTAGGCCGACACCAACGGGATGAGGAGCGTGTGCGAGGCGAGGTCGTCGTGCCAGGCGCGTTGCGCCAGCGCGAGCAGCGGCCCGGCGAAGGCCGCCGCCAGCGCCGCGGCATAGATCGCGAACGTCACGGCCGGCCGTCGCGACGGCGTCGCCGGCGCGGTCGCGGTCATGCAGTCCTCCCGCTGGCCTCGCGCTCGTCGCCCAGCCGGTAGATGATCAGCAGGGCGAGGCCGAAGATCACCAGCCCCGAGGTCTCGTGCAGCGACGTCGCCAGCACGTCGCTCCCCTGCCAGTGCACGAGGAGGACGAGCGCCACCACGCGCAGGATGTTCACGCAGATCGCAATCGGCACCGACGCCAGCAGCACCAGCGCCCGGCGCCGCCAGGTGCGGCAGAAGTAGGAGGTGAGCAGCGCCAGCACGATCGAGGCGTAGAGCGTGGAGTAGCCGGAACAGGCGTCGGCCACTTCCAGCGTGGCGTTGGCGAGGTGCAGCGTCGTGCCCTCGGCGAACACCTGGATGCCGAGCAGCGGCACGATGGCGGCGCTCGCGACCGTCGTCACACGGCGCAGCACGAGGTGCAGGTGCGCGGTGGCCTCGGGCGGGATCGGCAGCATGAAGATCAGGAAGGCCAGCGGGAAGGCGACCGCGCGCGTGCGCGCCGGTCCGAGCAGCAGCAGCGAGAGCCCCGGCAGCAGCAGCACGATGGAGGCGGCCGAGGCGAGCGGCGCGCCCAGGCCGGTGGCGACGGCATGCACTGCCAGCGCCGGCACGACGAAGGCGAGGCCCCAGGCGCTCGACTCGCGCGGGCGGGTGCCCAGGGGCTTCAGCGCCTCCCAGGCGAAATAGCCGGACAGCAGCGGGATGAAGACCCCGTGTGCGTTGTCGCGCAGGCTCGACATCCAGCCGTTCCACAGCCAGGCCGCGGTGGGCGCGTAGAGGACGGCCAGGCCGGCACCCAGGGCGATCAGCCACGCCGGATGCCAGCGGTTTCCGCCCGGAGCCTGGATCTCGTCCACGTCGGTTCCCTTCCCGCGCGCCGCATCTCGACTTGCCTGCCATCGTGGGACCGGGGCGTGCGGTTCCCGCCGCTCCCATCCCACCGACCGGCCCTGAGGCCCTCACGCACGAGCAGGGTTGCTAGCATAGCCGGACTGCCCGCTGCTCGCAGCACCCTGGCCCGCGTGCGGTTCCGGCCCGCGACGCGCGGGACGGGCCGGCCCCGCCGGCGCCGCGGCGCGGCATCCCGCCCTCCGGTAGAATGCGCGCGCCATGAAGATCCTCCTCGTCGCCGGCGCGCGCCCCAACTTCATGAAGATCGCGCCCATCGTCGGGCAGCTGCGGCGCCAGCCCGATCGGTTCACCCCGGTCATCTGCCACACCGGCCAGCACTACGACGCGGCGATGTCCGAGATCTTCTTCAGGCAACTCGGCATCCCAGAGCCCGACATCGACCTGAACGTCGGCTCCGGCAGCCATGCGCAGCAGACGGCGGCGGTCATCGCGCGCTTCGAGCCGGTGGTGCTCGACGCGAGGCCCGACCTCGTGATGGTGGTCGGCGACGTCAACTCCACGGTGGCCTGCGCGCTCGTGGCGAGCAAGCTCGGCATCGCGGTGGCGCACGTGGAGGCGGGGCTGCGCTCCTTCGACCGGACGATGCCCGAGGAGATCAACCGGGTGCTCACGGATCAGATCTCCGACCTGCTGTTCATCACCGAGCGCGCGGCCGAGGAGAACCTCGCGCGCGAGGGCATCGCGCGCGCGAAGGTGCACTTCGTCGGCAACGTGATGATCGACACGCTGCTCGCGCACCGCGATCGGGCGGTGGCGGCCTTCGACGCGTCCCGCAACGGCCTCGACCCGCACGGCTACGCCCTGCTCACGCTCCATCGGCCCAGCAACGTGGACCGCGCCGACGACTTCGAGCGGCTGATGCAGGGCATCGCGCGCGTGGCCGGCGACCTGCCCGTGTTCTTCCCCGTGCACCCGCGCACGCGTCCGGCCGTCGCGCGCTCGCCCATTGCCAGCGGGCTCGTCGAGCGCGGGCGGCTGGTGCTCGCCGACCCGCTGGGCTACCTGGAGTTCCTGGGGCTGATGAACGCGGCCGCCGTGGTGCTCACCGACTCCGGCGGCATCCAGGAGGAGACCACCGTGCTCGGCGTGCCGTGCCTGACGTTGCGCGAGAACACCGAGCGGCCGGTGACCGTGGAGCAGGGGACGAACCAGTTGGTCGGCACCAGCCCGGAGCGGATTGCCGCGGGCTGGGAGCGGGTGCGGTCCGGCGGGCGGCGGGGCGGCGTGCCCGAATTCTGGGACGGCCACGCCGCGGAACGCATCGCCAGCGTGCTGCAGACCACCTGCTCGTAACCCGTTCACCGCGGGTTGCCCCCCTCTCGCAGAGCGCGGGTTGCCCCCTCCCCCTCTCGTAGAGCGCGGGTTGCCCGGATCAACATGAGCAACCTGCGCGTTGACACCGTCGCACAGCAACCCGTTGACGCGCAGGTTGCCGCAGGCCCCGGTAGAGCGCGGGTTGCCCCCTCCCCCTCTCGTAGAGCGCGGGTTGCCCGGATCAACATGAGCAACCTGCGCGTTGATACCGTCACACAGCAACCCGTTGACGCGCAGGTTGCCGCAGGCCCCGCGTCGCGACACCCATGCGCCTCACAGGTTGCCGGAGGCGTCGCACAGCAACACCCATGCGCCGCGCAGGTTGCCAGAGGCGTCGCACCGCAACCCGCGCGCTACACACGCACCGCGACACCCATGCGCCGCGCAGGTTGCCGGGGGCGTCGCACCGCGACACCCATGCGCCGCGCAGGTTGCCAGAGGCGTCGCACAGCAACCCGCGCGCTACGCACGCACGCGTTGACACCGTCGGGTGTTGTCGCGTTCACGTGCGACGCAACGCCCGGTGCGACGATGCGACATGACACGAACGCCCGGTCCGGCACGGGCCGGACCGGGCGTGAACGAAATCCCGCGACGATCGCGCGCGCTAGCGGCGGCGACGGATGGCGGCGGCCAGGCCCACCAGGCCGGCGCCGAACAACGTCATCGATGCCGGCTCGGGCACGGGCACCGACCGATTGAAGGCGATGTTGTCGAACTCGAAGGCGAAGTTCGTGCTGGTGGCCACCACCGTATCGAACCCGTCGCCATCGTCACCGATGTTCACGTACCGGGTGCCATCCACGCCCTGGTTCCCGTCCGGCACCGCGGCCACGTGGCTGCCCGTGATCGCGCCGACCAGCACGCCGCCCCTGTAGAAGGAGAGCGTGTTGTAGGCGTCGACCGAGCCCCACAGCAACCCGAAGTACTTCTGGACCGCCGGCAGCACGATCGTCGCCTGCGCACCGGCGGTGCTGCCGGTAGAACCGGACGTGATGTAGACGGTGGCGTCCTGGCCGTCGGCCTGATTCGTTCCGCCGGGCCCGAAGCCCGTGCCGTTGCCGCCGGAGAGGTACGGGGCCGCGTACTGGCCGGACAGCGACCCGATAACGGCCTGGGCATTCGGCGTGAACGAAACCACGATGCCTGAGGAGGCGCTGGTTCCACCACCGCTGCCGGTGCTGAGCCAGTCGAGGTTGTCCAGGGTCACCCCGGTCGGCGCTCCGCCGACGAGGCTGCTGATCACATAGGGAGCGGCGCTGGCCTGTGCCACGCCAACGGCCAATACCAGGCCCGCAGCCAGAAGAACCTTCTTCATCACGTCCTCTCGTTTCTCATCCTCACCGTTCCGGAGGTCGACTTCCGGCGACACAGCCATTTCGATCGGCAGGCGATCTGGGCTTTGAAGATATCAATTTCGGTGCCACGTCGGGCTCGGGAGATACGCACGGCAATTCCCAAGGGAACGAGCTCTTGTCGACACGAGGCGTCGCGTGGCCTTCAAACAAGTCAACCTTGGAGAGGACCAAAAGTCTCCGCCCTGCCGCCCATCCTCAATTCGTTCGTCACGCCGTGCGCGATGCCCCGTACCGTCACCGCGGGTTGCGCCCTCCCCCTCTCGTAGAGCGCGGGTTGCTCGGATCAACATGAGCAACCTGCGCGTTGACACCGTCGCGACACCCAGGAGCCGCGCAGGTTGCCGGAGGCTTCGCAGAGCAACCCGCGCGCTACACACGCACGCGCGCCGTCATGTCCACGACGGCCGTGTCACCCAGTCCCGCCAATCGGTCCATTCGATGTCGGCGTCATCGGCCACGGCGCGGCCGGCTTCCTCGCCGACGAGCACGGGCTCGTACTCGGGATGGCGCTCACAACAGGCGATGAGGCCGTCGATGTCGGCCGATTCCACCGGGCCCGGCCGCACGCGCACGATCCAGCGGCCCCAGTCGCCGTCGAGCAGCGCATCCACCTCGTGCCCACCCTCGCGCCACCATGCGAGACGCTGGCCGGAGTGCCACGCATGCGCCAGGCACGCATTGCGCACCAGGACGTCGAAGGACGCGGGCCCGGCGTCACGACACCGCCCCTCCCCCACGACGCCCGCCTCGCCCGGATGAACACGGTCGCGACCGCGCCCCCCGACGCCCGCCCAGAACAGCGCGTTGTCGAGCAGGACGATGCGGAAGGCTTCGTGTCGGATCCTTCCGGATCCGGCGGCGTGTTGGGGAATCGCCGCGATGAGCCCGGCCGCCTCGAGCAGGAGCAGGTGCCGCGAGACGGTCTCGACCGAGACACGCCCACCGACTGCCGCCGTCAATTCCGCGAGGGTGACGCTGCGGGTGGCGGCGTGTACGCAGGCGTCGAGCACGCCGCGCAACACGCCAGGACGACGAATGCCGGCCACCGCCGGCAGGTCGCGGGCGAGCGCAGGCGACACGAGCCGCCCGTCGACCACGCGCGACCACTCGGCATCGGTCAACGCCCACGCCATCGGGTGCGCACGTCCCGCCACGGCCCGCGCCGCCGCATCGTCGCGATTCGAGAGCGCGGACTCGACCAGCGTCGCCGCGTCCCACGGTCGCAGCCTCAGGCGCTCGTACCGCGATTCCGGCAGCCGCGGCTCGACCGCGGTTCGCGGCGCGGGCAGGCAGCCAGCCAGCGCAATGCGCAGCGGGAGACGACCGGCGCGCACGCGCCGCCAGAGCCCATCGAGACGCGTCTCCCAGCCGCGCGCGAGGTGCACGTCGTCTATGGCCAGCAGCGCCGGCGTGCCCTCGGCCGCCAACGCCACGGCGCGACGCGACGCATCGTCGATAGCCTGCCGGGGTGAGTGATGCGCCGCAGCCGACAGCAGCACCACCCGATCACCGAAGCCCTGCGTCGCCGTGCGCAGTACGGAGGTCTTGCCCGAGGCCGGCGGGCCGGTGACGAGCACAATCCGCCCGGACGCCGGCTCGGCGAGCCTGCGCGCGAGCTCGCCTCGCGCCGACGGCCAGGAAAGGAAGCGACACATCGCCGGCTTCAGCTATTTCGGCGCACGCGCCTCGGCGACGAGAGCGGCGCGGCGCTCGGCGATCGCCGGATCCAGCTCCAAGGCCTTCGCCAGCTCGCGGCGGGCGCCGTCGAGATCGCCGGCGCCGGCGAGGATCACCGCGGCGTGCAGGCGGATCTCGGCGTTCTGGCCGTCGCCGCGCAGCGCCTCGCCCACGTACCGGGCCGCCTGCGCGCGGTTGCCGAGCAGATGGTGCACCCAGCCAAGCGTGTCGGCCACCGAGGCGTCACCACGCGAGAGCGTGTACGCGCGCTCGGCGAGCGGCAGCGCGTCGGCGGGCGCCTTGCCGGACGTGGCGAGCGCGAAGGCGAGGTTGTTGAGCGCCGCCACGTTGCCGGGGTTCACGGCAAGCACCTCGCGGTAGCGCGTCATGGCGCCCTCGTGGTCGCCTTCCTGGTCAAGCGCCTGCGCCAGCGCCAGGCGCGGTCCCGTCATCTTCAGGTCGGCCGCGGCGGCCTCCTCGAGCGCCTTGCGCGCGCCAGCCCTGTCTTCGCGCGCGCTGAGGACCTCCCATCGCAGCATCGCCTTCACGGCAGCGGCGTCCTGGCCCGGACCGAGGACGGCATCGAGCCGCCGCCGTGAAAACAGCACGGGCAGCAGCGTTGCGGGGTCGATGGTCGTGTCCACTGCGGGCGCCGGCGCGCGCGGCGGCGCCACGCGCGCCAGCGGATCGCCGATGACGATCGTCTGCCACGAGAGCACGGGCAGCGCGAGGTAGTAGGCCTCGGCCAGGGTGAAACCCGAGAGGTAAGCCGGGAAGAGGATGTCGGGCCGGACGGCGGCGTCGAGATACGGCTCGGCTACCTGCGCCGAGACGCCGGTGACGCCGGCACGAACGAGGTCGCCGGCCAGCGACTGCGGCGATCCGGCGAAGTAGCCGGCGCGGTCGCCAGCGGCGCCCGGCGCCCAGCCGGCGGGCGGTTCGACGAAGGTGCGCGCGTCGCTGCTGACGAACTGACCCGCAATCGCACCCGGCACGAAACCGAGGCCGAGCGACCGCTCCCTGATGCCCGGATCGTTGGATCCCCAGGAGTAGTAGCCGAGCAGGTCGGTCTGGTCGCGGATGACGGTGCTGGTCGTCTCGAGCAGCACGCGGTCGCCAAGGCCCATTTCGCCCAGCCGGGTGGCTGCCGCGCGCAGCCACTGGTTGGCGTGGTCGTCGATGGCCGCCTTCATGTCGAGGGCGACGCGTCCGGCAGGCAATCCCGCCGCCGCGCGGCCCGAGGCGTCCCGGCCCCGCTCCGCCAGCGCCACAGCCTCGTCTGTGGTGAACCCGTCGAGGCGCGTCACGAGATAGATGTCGTGGTTCGCGCGCGAGAACGGCTGTGCCCCGGCCACCGGCGCGTCGCCCAGGAAATACGGGTTCGGCACGGAGCCGGCGGGCGGGACGGCCCCGCCAGCCATCTTGCGGTACAGCAGGGTGAGCTCGGAATCGACGCTCGCTACGGTTCCCTGGCGTCCGGCCGTGCCCGCCACGCGCAGCGGAACGCCCCTGGCCAGCACGATGAAGCGGATGCGATCGTGCGCTGCCTCGCGCGCAAACCAGCGGGCGATGGGCGCCTCGATGGCGCGAACGTACTGGTCGCGCGCCACCTCCTCGGTGACCGGCATCGCCAGGCGGAGGACGTTGCCATCGGGCAGCCCGCGCAACGCGGCGTAGCGCTCGCCGACACGCGCCGAGGCCTCGCTGGCGGAGTTGACGACGAGCAGGACCGAGGCCGCGTCCTGCCCGCGGGCGGGGACGGCCGCGCAGGTGGCGACGAGCAGGGCCGCCGCCAGGGCGGGCGTTCGGGACAGGTTTGACGACACGCGCGGGAGTGTAGCGCAGAGCGCCAGTTGCTGCGGCGAGGTGCCACCGGCGCGGCGGCGGTCAGCACCCGACGCGATGTCCAGCCAGGACGCCCCCGGCCGGTGTCGAGCCGAGCCCGGACGCGCCGCGACGACCACACTTCGGGCTGGATTCAGCAAAGTTCGCATTTCTGGCGACAAATGTTTTCTTTCAACGGAACTATCCGGACTAGCTCAGCCACCCCGCGCGGCCTGGGCAAGCGGCGGATCTGGATGGATCCCCTCTGACGGGAGTTGGCGCGAGTGTTGAATAGACGAGAGGCCGAGACATGATGCGACCGGATAGACCACGGGGGGAACAAGTGAAGCGATTCGTGATGGGGATGACAGTGGCGCTTGCCGTGGCGGCTCTGCCGGCACTGGCATCCGCCGATCTGGTGGACGTGATCGCCACTGGCGACAAGGTGAAGCTCGCCGACGAACCCGGCGCCAACGCCACCTCCGGCACCGGGACCGGGGGCGCGTTTCGCCTGACCACGCAGAACAGCCCGACTGACAGTTGGGTCACGTTCTGCCTCGAGGTCACCGAGACGTTCTCCTACAACACGCCTTATTACGTGAAGGTGAACTCGGGGGCGATGAACGGCGGCGCCGGCGGCGCGGTCAACGGCTTCGATCCGCTCGACAACAGGACGGCCTTTGCCTACTGGACCTACCGGCAGCAGCTCGAAGGGCTGCCCACCGGAACGAGCTGGGCGGGCGCCGACATGCAGTACTACATCTGGTTCATGGAGCAGGAGCTGCCGACGCTCAAGGGCAGCTCGTCGGCGATCGACACGTGGGTGAACGCCAACATCGGCAACTGGCAGAACAACGGCCAGGTGGTGGTGCTGAACCTGTACGACTCGATGGACCGCAACGGCAACTTCTCCGGCAACCGGCAGGATCAGCTGGCCCTCGGCCCGGTCCAGGTGCCCGAGCCGGCCTCGATGCTGCTGCTCGGCCTCGGCCTGCTCGGCGTGGCCACGCGGATTCGGCGGTAGCGGTTCGTTTCGGTTCAGGCCGGCACGGGCCCGAAGGCTCGCAGTCCATCCAGGCGGACCGCCCGCCTCATCCTCCGGCGGTCGTCTGAACCGGTTCCCGGCTCTCTCTCGCGAGGCGGCCCTTCCCACGAAGGGCCGCCTCGTCGTGTTTCCAGGCGACGCCGACGCGTTCGCCGCACGCCCGCCGGCTCATGCCCCCACCACCGCACCACAAACCCGCTTCGGCCCTCCGCGCGCCCGTACATGACAGCGCGCGCGGCGACACGAGGTCGCCGCGCGCGCTGGAAACACAATCGGCCGGCGCCAGGCCGTCAGGACATCGACCGCGGACGCAGCACCGACGCCAGGGCCGGACCCAGCCGCCCCTGATCGAGCGCCGCGGCCTCCTCGTCGCCGGTGTGCACGTGCTGATAGACCGTGCTGCTCCCGGTCTCGATTCGCAGCGTGTAGGCAATCGGGAACTGATCGAGGATGGCGGTGACGGCCCTCAGCACCGAAGGCGCCAGCCGATCTTCATCCTCCGGCGTCAGCGACGAAACGAAACGGATGTTCATGGACGCACCAGCCCCCTGTCCAGCGCGGTTCAAGCGCCAGACCCGACTGCAAACGGTGTTCCTCCGGCTCACGCATTGGAATTTGCGATGTTCGGGCCGATTACAATGTGAGGCATGCTGTCGAGGCGCGGTGACGGAGGTATAAAGTCGCGTTGCACAAGGCTTTCTCACGCACGGAGAGCCTTCAGCTGCGTCGCGCGCGCGCCCTTGGCGCACCGCTCACCCTTGACTTCTCGATGGGCACGCCCCTACGCTGGCTTCCCCTGACGGCATCGCGATGAGCTCCCTGGCCTCTGACGCGTCGCCCTCGCTGCTCGGCACCAGCCCGGCCATCCGCGCCCTGGACGCCGACGTCACGGCGGCTGCCCGCTCGCTGGCCAAGGTGCTCATCACGGGCGAAAGCGGCGCCGGCAAGGAAGTGGTCGCCAGGCTCATCCACGAGCGCGGCCTCCGCCGGCACATGCCGCTGGTCACCATCAACTGCGCCGGCGTGCCCGATACGCTGCTCGAGTCGGAACTCTTCGGTCACGTCCGCGGCAGCTTCACCGGCGCCTACCGCGACAAGCCGGGCCTGCTGGAATCGGCCAACGGCGGCACGGTCTTCCTCGACGAGATCGGCGAGATGAGCCTGCGGATGCAGGCCCTGCTGCTGCGCTTCCTCGAGACGGGCGAGATCCAGCGCATCGGCGACGAGCGCGAGGGCGTGCGGGTGAACGTCCGGGTGATATGCGCCACCAACCGCCTGCTGCCCGATCGGGTCGCCCGCGGCGAGTTCCGCGAAGATCTCTACTACCGCCTCAACGTCGTCCACCTGCGCGTGCCGGCGCTGCGCGACCGGCCCGAGGACATCCCGCTGCTGCTCGAGCACTTCGTGCGCGAGTTCGTGGATCGCCACGGTCTGCCACGCCCCGTGCTGGCGGACGAGGCGCGGGCACGCCTGCTGCTGCACGGCTGGCCGGGCAACGTCCGCGAGCTGCGCAACGTGGTGGAACGGCTGGTCGTGCGGGCCCATGGCGGCCCGGTGCGGCTGGCCGACCTCCCCGCCGAACTGCTGGATTCGCTCCACACGGCGCCCGATCCGACATCGCCGGGCGCGGCGGCGGCCTCCCCGCTGGAAGCCCTCACCGACGCGGTGGCCCGCGACCTGTGCGCCCGCATCTCGTCGGGCCAGACCACGTTCTGGGCCGCGGCGCACGACCCCTTCATGACGCGCGATCTCACGCGCGACGTGCTGCGCCGCCTCATGCTGCTCGCGCTGCAGCAGACCGGCGGCCAGTATTCGGGCCTGTGCGCCCTCTTCCACATGAAGCGGGAAGAGGTGAAGCGGCTCATGAACTTCCTCCGCCGGCACCAGTGCCTGGTGTCGATTTCCACGGCGCCCCCCACGGCGCCCCCCACGCCTGCCCCGGAACGGCGAACCGACGTCGCCTGAAAGGAGGCCCCGCCCATGGCCGCACCCCGCATCCTCGTGGTGGACGATGAGCCGGCCGTGCTCGACATGCTGGCGTGGGGCATCAGGCGCGGCGGCTACGAGGTGGTGGCGGTGGCGCGCTTCGAGGACGCCCGGCGCTCGATCGTCGAGGATCCGCCCGAGGCGCTGGTCACCGACGTGCGCCTGGGCTTCTTCAACGGCCTGCAACTGGCCCTGCTGATGCGCGACGCCCGCCCCGATGCGCCCATCATCGTGCTCTCCGGCTTCGACGATCCCACGCTGCGCAGGGAGGCCGAACGGCTGGGCGGCGTCTACTACACGAAACCGGTGCCGTCGGAGACGCTGGTCGGCTACCTGCGCGATCGCCTCGGCGCGTGAGCGACGGCCGGCGGCACACGCGCCCGGACCGACGCCTGACTCCCACGTCACAGCAGAGGCTGCCAGCCGATGGATGCCCCGGTCGTCCGCACCCCACCGACGCCCGCGCCCGGCCGCCCCCTCGGAACCCGCATGACCACGCCCACTCGTTCGATCCGGATCCTCCTGCTCGCCTGCTCGACGATGCTGCTGTCGCCGGTCGCCGCCTCGTGGGCCGACGACGCGGGTCGCGGCGGGGCCACGACGCGCACCGCGAGCCCGGGCTGGCCGCTCTGGTTCGAGCCCGCCGCCAGCGACGGCGCGTTCCTCGCGCACGGCGCGGGCTACGAGGTGGTCCTCACCGGCGGCGGCGCGATGATGACGGCCGGCGACGCGCGGGTGACGGTGTCGTTCGTCGGTGGCCACACCAGCGTGCCGCGCGCCGAGCGGCCTGCCGGCGGCGTGTCGCACCACTTCATCGGCAACGATCCGGACCGCTGGCGCCGCGACGTCCCGCACTTCAAGGCGGTGCGCTATCCGGCCGTCTACCCTGGTGTCGACGTGCTGTTCCACGCGGCGCGCGACGCCACCGGCGCCGCGCGCGTCGAATACGACTTCGTGGTGGCGCCCGGAGCCGACCCGCGCGCGATCGCGGTGCGCCTGGAGGGCGCCGCCGAGGTGACGCTCGACGACGCGGGCCAGCTCGTCGCGCGCAACGGCTCGCAGGCCGTGGTGCACCGCCGCCCGGTGGCGTTCCAGGAGATCGACGGCGCGCGCCAGCCGGTGGACGTCGCCTTCGAGGTGCAGGCCGGCATCGTGCGCTTCCGCCTCGGCGCCTACGACCCGCGCCACGCGCTCACCATCGATCCCATCGTCGTCGTCTTCGGGACGCTCGTCGGCGGCAGCGACGGCGAGTTCGTCGAGATCGCGGCGGAGAACGGCGGCATCGCCGTCGACGCGGCCGGCAACGTCTTCATCGCGGGCGACACGGCGTCCGGGCAGGTCGTTGGCGGCGGCCCCATCGCCGCGGCGGCCTCGCCCAACGTGTTCGTGGTGAGAATCGACCCGACCGGATCGACCGTGTCCTTCGCCACGTTCGTCGGCGGCAACGCGGCCGACACGAGCGCGAGCCTGGCGCTGGGCGGCGACGGCAGCATCTACGTGGGCGGCCGCACGCTGTCGAGTGACCTCCCCACGACGCCGACGGCGCTGAAGAGCTCGCCGCCGGCAGGCGGGTTCCTCGACGGCTTCTTCGTGCGTCTCGACGCGACCGGCATCCCGGTCTACGTGACGTATGTGGGAGGGGCAGGCCACGACACGGTCGAGGCCGTGGCCGCCAGAGGCTCGACGGTGGCCATCACGGGGCTGACCGGCTCGACCACCGGCTTCTCGGGCCTCACCGGCAACGCGGCCCAGCCCGCCATCGGCGGCGACTACGACGCGTACGTCATCGTGATGGACTTCTCGCAGGTCCAGCCGCTGCGCTACGGCAGCTTCCACGGCGGAGCCGACGCGGATGGCGCGTACGCCATCGGCATCGACAGCGCGGGGCGGGTCGTGCTCGGCGGCTTCACCGAGTCGGCGACGTTGCCCGCCGCCAACCCGCTCTACGCGTCGCTGCGCGGCGGGCGCGACGGGTTCGTCGCCCGGTTCGACCCCGCCACCGGCGCACGCGACTACAGCAGCTTCTTCGGCGGATCGAGCTCCGGCGAGACGATCAGCCGGCTCGTGGTCGATGCCAGCGACCACGTCGTCATCGCGGGCGCCAGCGACGCCACCGACCTGCCCGCGGGGCCGGCGACGCCAGCCCAGGCGACGTCGGGCGGCGACTTCGACGCCTTCGTCGCCCGGCTCGACCTCGACGCCGCCCCGGAACACCAGGTGCCGTACCGGTCGTATCTCGGCGGCGCTTCCGCCGACTCGGCGCTCGCGCTCGCCGTCGACGCCAGGAACCGCATCATCGTCGGCGGCTACACCGCGTCGGCGAACTTCCCGAAGGCGCTGTCGCTCCAGCCAGCGCTCGGCGGCAGCCGGGACGGCTTCATCGCCAGGTTCTCGGAGGACGGCGCGACGCTCGACTTCTCGACCCTGATCGGCGGCGCCGGCGAGGAACTGGTGCTGGGCCTCGCCTCGTCCAGCCACGGCCTGTACGTGCTCGGCCAGACAGCGTCCGACGCGCCGATGCCGCTGCACTCCGCGGGCGGCGGCCCCGCGATCGACGCCACCCGGAACGGCGCGACAGACGCCTTCGTCGCCCGCCTCGACGTCTCGGATCTCGATGGCGACGGGATGGACGACGACTGGGAGCTCGACCACGGGCTCGACCCGAGAGACCCGGCCGATGCGGACCTGGACGGCGACGCCGACGGCGCGAGCAACCTGAAGGAGTTCCAGGACGGCACCGATCCCAACGCCGCGGTGATCCGCTATTTCGCAGAGGGCGCAACCGGGCTCTTCGCCACCCGCTTCGCGCTGATGAACGACGATGAGACGCGGCAGGCGACGGTCAACTTCGAGTTCCTCGTGAAGGACGGGCCCGTGATCGCGGCGACGCGCACGATCGGACCGCGCCGGCGCATCACGCTCGACGCCGCCGCCGATGTGCCCGGGCTCGAGGCGGCGCAGTTCTCCACGTCGATCCGGTCGAACCTTCCCATCACCGCCGATCGGACGATGACGTGGGGCGCTGGCACCTACGGGGCGCACTCGGAGACGGCCGTGACCGCACCCGCCTCGACCTGGTACCTCGCGGAGGGTTCAACCGGGAGCGGCCTCCAGCTCTTCTACCTGATCCAGAACCCGAACCCGGTGGCGGTGGAGGTGACGGTGCGCTACCTGCTGCTGGGCGCGGCGCCCGTGCAGAAGACGTATCCGGTGGGCCCACGCACCCGCGAGACGATCTGGGTGAACCTGGAAGAAGCCGAGGGCGTGCCGCTCGACGGCCAGCAACTGTCGGCGGTGCTCACCTCCGCGCCGGCCACACCCATCATCGTCGAGCGGGCGATGTACCTGACCACGGACGGCGGCGCCCGATTCTGGGGCGCGGGACACGAGAGCGCGGGCGTCACGCACCCGGCCACGCGCTGGCTGCTCGCCGAAGGCGCCACGCACTCGGGTTTCAACCTGTTCGTGCTCGTCGCGAACCCGAACGCGCAGAAGGCGAACCTGACGCTCACCTACCTGCTGGCATCCGGCCCGCCCGTGGTGAGGACGCGCCCGGTGGACGGCAACCGCCGCGAGACGGTCTGGGTGAACCTCGACCCCGAGTTGAACAACCGGGACGTCTCCACCATCGTCGAGTCGGACGTGCCGGTGGTAGTTGAGCGCGCGATGTGGTGGCCGGGCCCGCTGGAGACGTGGTACGAGGCGCACAACTCGGCGGGCGCGACGGCAACGGCCCGCAAGTGGCTGATGGCCGAGGGTGAGGTGGGGCCATTCGGGGCGCTGGATTCCTACGTCCTCCTGGCCAACGCCTCGAGCCATGCCGGCGCCGCGATGGTGACGCTGGTCTTCGAAGACGGCACCGCGCCGGTGACCGGGGCGTTCACGCTGGGCGCCAACTCGCGCAGGAACGTGTGGGTGGGCGTGGACATCGGCGACGCGACGCTGATCGGCAAGCGCTTCGGCGCGATCGTGGAGAGCGTGGGCGTCAATCCCGTCGATCTCGTAGTGGAGCGGGCGATGTACTGGACGACCGGGGGCCGGTTCTACGAGGCGGGAACGAACTCGCTGGCGTCACCGCGGTAGTCGGAGGGCGGCATCTAATCGTGCGGATAGGACACTAAAGTCGCCTATTACATGGACTACTTGCAGATGAGGCGAGCGGAAACGCCTGCGGATCGGTTGGTGGTCGATCTGGTACCTTCTCTGCACGTCGTCATCGCAGTGTTCGTGTAGTCGTGCAATCCGTCGTGGCCGACTTCCCCGGCAGGCCGGGCCTTCCGCCTCGCTCTCGTCCCCACTCCCTGCGTCATCTCCGCCGTCTTGCGGCTGAGTGCGCGGCGTCGCCCGACGTGTCCGCGGCGCTCGCGCACCTGCAGTCGGGCCTGCGCGAGGTGTTCGGCGACCACGTCGAGGTGGAGCGCCGGCCGGCGACGTCCGGAGGCGCGTTCGCCGCCCGAACCTCTCCGCGCGGCGAGGCTGCGGCACGCCACGTGGACGTGTCGCTTGGTGCCGCCGGTGGCGACGAGTCGGTGGTGCGGCTGCCGGCGACGTGGCTGGGGCCGCGGGAGAGTGCGGCGGTCGCGCGGCTGCGGGCCGAGTTCGCCATGGCGCTGCAACTGGTGGCGGCGCGGTCCGAGGCGGCCCGGGCCAACGCGCTGGTCGCCTCCGCGTACGGCTTCGCCCGGCGCCTGGCCCAGGCGCGCGGCGCGACGGATCTCCGCGACCTCATCGTCGACACCATCGCGACGGCCGTGTCGGCCGAACAGGGGTCGCTGGCCACCTGCGAGGAGCCGGAGGGCCTGCTGCGCATCACGGCGACGCGCGGGTATCCGTCGGTGCTGGTCGAGCACCTGCGCATCGCGCCGGGCCGCGGGCTGCTGGGCCAGGTGTTCGAATCGCGGCGCGCGATGCTGGTGACCGACGTGACGGGCCTGCCGCAGCACACGCCGCGGCGGCGCTATCGCACATCGTCGTTCCTCGCCGTGCCGCTGCTGGCGCAGGGCGAAGTGGTGGGGGTCGTCAGCGTCGCCGACCGCAGCGATCGCCAGCCGTTCAGCCGTGCCGACCTCACGGCCGCGCGCGCGCTGGCGGCACCGGCCGCGCTCGCGCTGCGCAGCGACCGCCTGGCCGAGCAGGCGCGCGAGCTGTCGCATGCCGCCACCGTGGATCCGCTCACGGCGCTCTTCAACCGCCGCTACTTCGCCACGCGCATCGAGGAGGAAATCGAGCGTGCCCGCCGCTACTCGCTCGAGCTCTCGCTGCTGCTGATCGACGTCGACGACTTCAAGCGCATCAACGACGAACTGGGGCACCTCGCCGGCGACTACCTGCTGCGGCAGATCGCGGAGGTGCTCAAGCGTTCGGTGCGCGTGTTCGACGTGTGCACGCGGTTCGGCGGCGAGGAGTTCGCGATCCTCATGCCGGGCAGCGGCGTGAACAACGCGATGATCGTCGCCGAGCGCATCCGGGCGCGCGTCGAGCAGGCCTCGCGCGACGCGGGACCGCTGCCGGCCCACATGCGGCTGACGGTCAGCCTCGGGCTGGCCACGCTCGTCTCCGACGCCAACCCGCACGAGCTGATCGCGCGCGCCGACCGCGCCCTCTACCGCGCCAAGGCGGAAGGGAAGAACTGCGTCCGCATCTCGTAGGGGCGGGTTCGAAACCCACCGCTGCGCCGTCATCCAGTCACCGCTCCGATGCCGACACCGCCCGCGCCGGTCTCGCCGGGGTGCGTCTCACCGCAGCAGCGTCGCCGTCTCGTTGGTGCCGGCGCTCCAGAACCGCTGCGGCGTGCTCCAGTACATCGACCGCTCGACGGCGACCGGGGCCGACGACTCCACGACGAAGCCGACGCGTTCGCCGTCGGCGAGGCCGAACTCGGCGGCGCTCACCGTGAGGCGCTGGCCCGCGCCCAGGCTCCGCCACGCGACGAGCGGCGCGCCGCCCTCGCGCAGCGCGCGCAGCGTCACATCCACCCGCGATCGCCCCGGGTTGGCCACGAGGATGTAGGTCTCGGCGCGGCGCGGACCGCCCACCTCCCCTTCGGCCAGCACCCAGAGCGTGCCCAGACGCGTCAGCCCGGTGGAGTTGTGCCCCTCGTACCAGGATCGCGGCTCCCCCGGCCAGTACATCGATCGCTCCACGACGATGGGGACGGTGCTGTCGAGGGCGACGGAGACCTCGGTGTCCTCGAGCCCCGGCAACTCGTCCAGGTGGATGGTGAGGCGGCTGCTGGCCGCCACCTGCCTCACCTCCCGGCGCGCTTCGCCGGCCGGGGTGAGATAGCGGAGCGTGACGGTCGCCGCCGTGGTGCCGGGATTCCCGATGAGCAGCCACGTGTCGAAGAAGGGTCCCGTCCGGCCCTCGGCCACGAACCAGGCGCGGGCCGGCGCCTGGATGGCGGGCGACACGTGCCCGCCCTTCCACAGCGCCCCGTCCAGCCCGAAGTACATGGCGCGCTCCACCGTCACCTCGCTGCCGGCACGCACGCGGGCGGCGAATGCCCGGCCGGCCAGTTCGGACACGGAGTTGGCCAGCAGCGAGACGCGCGACTCGGCGCCGGCCGTGTACCGCCGGCTCACCACGCGCCCATCGTCGACGAGGAAGTCGATGTCGAGGGAGACGGCCCACGGGTGCGGGTTGGCCACGAGCAGCCAGGTGTCGAACCAGGAGGCGGTGCCCTCCGCCAACCACCAGTCACGACGCGGCGCGGGCGACGCCTTCGCCGTGTGCGCCGCGAGATGGCCGGCGCGTCCGCTCCACGACATGGTGCGCTCGATCACCGCGCCGCCGCGCCTGACGGTCATCACCACACTCGAGGCGATGCCACCGCCGCCGAGCAGGCGGTTCACGTCGACGGTGACGCGCGAGCGCGCCGCCAGCCAGATCGATTCCTGGCGGGGCACGTCGGAGTCGAGCAGGAACCGCAGATCGACTTCGGCCGGCACGACGTCGGGGTTGACGATGGCAAGGCGTTCGGCGAAGACGCCCGTCGCCCCTTCGGTGAGATAGGCGACGTTGGGCACGAGCGGGTTGGTGCCCGCCGCGAACTCAGCAGCGTTGCCGAGGCCATCACCATCGGCGTCGCCATCCCCGGCGTTGGCCGCGAGTCCGTAATGAGCCAGCCAGTCGGGCAGCGTGGCCGGCAGCGCCGCCTGCGCGACACCTGCCATGGCGCACACCTCCGCGGACGGCGCGCTGGAGAGCCCGGACGTGTTGTAGGCCTGGACGGCGAAGCAGTAGAGCCCGCCGGCGGCCAGCGGCGGCGTCGGCCACGTGGTCCGAAGCCCGACGTCGACTCGTCGCGTGACGCCAGACGGAACCTCACGCATGGCCACGAGGTACCCGGCGATGTCGGTTTCGCGGTTGGGATCCCACGAGACCGTGAGGGTCTGCGCGCCGGCGGCAACGGGAACGGCCAGCGCGGCCAGGACCACGGGCAGCAGCCACCGGCGCCGGCCGGCCCCGTGAGTGCCCCCGGCGACAGCGTTGCCTGCGGAGAGCACGCGTGTCGCTGCCGCAGCCCGAAACGCCTCCAACGATCCGGCCCCCTTGTCACACCCCCGTACGGTCTCCGCCGCACGATCGCCGGGCTGGCACAAGCAAGGAGATAGCCAATCATGCCGTTCAGCAGATAAATGTCAGAATATTGAATGAATTTTGAGATTCCGCAGGCAGATGATGCCTGCGTCAGGCTCGGGAGAGCCCTGGGACCGACCGGCTGGCCAGCATTTCCTGCCCGGCGGCCGGTACTAATTACCTGCCCGGCGAACCGCCGATGCCGGCGTCAGGACGCCGCGGGTGGCCGGCCGATCTCCCTGCCCGCGCGGGCCCGCTTCGTTGATGCGACGCATCGCGGTCATGTAGAGTGGCCCCGGGCCAGCGCCGGCGGCGGACCGCCGCCTCGGGCGTGGCACCCTGCCGGCACACATCATGGACCTCCGCCAGCTCGAGATCATCCGCACCATCGCCGAGACCGGGTCGTTCACCGCCGCCGGTGAGCGCCTGCACGTGTCGCAGTCGGCGATCAGCCGGCAGATCATCATGCTGGAGGACGAGTTGAAGGAGCCCGTCTTCCTGCGCGTGGGGCGGCGGGTGCGCATCACGGCGGCCGGCGAGTCGCTGCTGCAGCTCAGCTATCGCATCTTCCAGGATCTGAAGGACACGGTGGATCAGATCTCGGACACGACGCGGCCGCTGGCGGGCTCGGTCCAGCTCGCCGGCGGCATGACGGTGTGCCTCTACGTGTTCCCGTCGCTGATGCGCGAGTTCCGGAAGTCGCATCCCGGCGTGGACATGAAGATCACGGCCAGCAGCACCGAGCGCTGCACGGCGCTGGTGCGGTCGGGCCTGGCCGATCTCGCGCTGCTCACGCTGCCGGTCGAGGCGCCGGAACTGGTCACGGTGCCCGCCTTCGACGAGGAGATGCTGCTGGTCACCTCCCGCGCGCACCCGCTGGCGCGCAAGCGGCGCATCACGGCGCAGGACCTCCGGCGTGAGCACTTCGTGATCTTCGAGGCGGGCTCGAACTCGCGCCGCGCGATCGACGAGTTCTTCCTCCGCGAGCAGATCGACCCGCGCATCGTCACCGAGACCGAGAACGTGGAGATTCTCAAGAACCTCGCGCGCGCGGGGCTCGGCGTCACGATCGTGCCCTACCAGGTGGTGGCGCGCGAAGCGGCCGCCGGCCAGATCTTCTGCGCCCGCATCCACGACCAGAACCTGGTCCGGCGCCTCGGCTGGGTCTACGCGCGCACCAGCCGCGTGCCGCGCACGGTGCAGGAGATGCTCGCCGCCTTCGAGCGCGTGCGCCCGCGGCTGCGCCTCTCGCCCTCGCCGGCGCGACGGTAGGGCGGGCGCCGGCACGCGCCCATCCGGGCGGCCGCGGCCACCGCCGCGCAGCCCCTATGACACGCCCCCAGCGCCGGGCCGCATGACGCAGCCCGCTATAATCGGGCGGTGAAGCTCGCACTGCTCGGATTCGGCACCGTCGGGCAGGCCGCTGCCAGGCTGCTCGTCGACGTGCCGGGTCTCACGCTCACGCACATCTTCAATCGCCAGGTGGCGCGCAAGCGCGTCGACTGGCTGCCGGCCGGCGTCACCTGGACCGAGGATATCGACGAGGTCTTCGCATCACGGCCCGACATCGTCGTGGAACTCGTGGGCGGCCGCGACCCGGCGGGCCGGTGGGTTCGCCGCGCGCTCGAGTCGGGCGCGCACGTGGTGACGGCCAACAAGCAGCTCATCGCGCACGAGGCCGACGACCTGCTGGCGATTGCCGCGGCCCACGGGCGCCAGCTCGCGTTCGAGGCGTCGGTGGCCGGCGGCATCCCCGTGATCCGCGCGATCAGGGACGGCCTGGCCGCCGATCGGATCACGCGGGTGTCGGGCATCCTCAACGGCACCTGCAATTTCATCCTCACGCGCATGGCCGAGGAGGGGCTGGCCTTCGACGCGGCACTCGCGCAGGCGCAGGCCGGCGGCTTCGCGGAGGCCGACCCCACCGACGACCTCGACGGCTACGACGCCCGCGCGAAGCTGTGCGTGCTCACGCGCGTCGCGCTGCTGCGCGCCGTCCGTCCCGATGGCATCACCTGCCGGTCGATCAGGCCGCTGGCCGACATCGACTTCATCTACGCCGAGCGCCTGGGCTGCACCATCCGGCAGGTGTCGCGGGCCGATCTCCCGCCCGATGGCGGGTCGCTGGTGGCGTGGGTGGGGCCAGCGCTCGTGCGCCGCGACAGCGCGATGGCCGGCGTCTCCCGCAACCAGAACATGGTGATCACGACGGGCGTCAACGGCGGCGACGTCGCCTTCTCCGGGTTCGGCGCGGGCGGCGGGCCAACGGCGGTGGCCGTGGTGTCGGATGCCATTGCGGTCGCGCGCGGAGACATGTCGGCCACAGCCGACGGCGTCGGGCCGCTGCCGGCGCCACCGGTGACCGACCGCTTCCCTTCGCCCTACTACGTCCGCTTCGTCGTCGACGATCGCCCCGGCATCGTGGCGGCACTCGCCAACGAGCTGGCGGCTGAGCAGATCAACATCGACGCGCTGCTGCAGGAGCCCGCGCGCGACAAGGCCGCGCTGCCCTTCGTGGTGACGCTCGAGGAGTGCGACCCCGCGGCCCTGACCCGTGCGCTCGAGCGGATCGCCAGCCTCGACTTCCACCGCCGGCCGCCGCTGGCGCTGCCGATGCTGTAGGGCGCGAGGATTGGGCCCCCCTGGACACGCGGGGATCCGGCGCCGGCCGGATGGCGCGATGTCAAGCGCGCGCCGGGGGCCTGTTCGCGCCGCGCGGGGTGTCCTGTCGTGACCCATGAGCCCTGAATTCCCGTTCGAGATCGCCGTTCCCGGATCCACCGCGAACCTCGGGGCGGGCTACGACGCGCTCGCGCTGGCCCTGCGGGTGTACCTGCGGCTGCACGTCGAGCGGGCCGGCTCCGCCGCGCCAGGATCGGTGGAGTGGATCTTCGACGACCTGCCGCTGGCCGGCGAGAACTACATCGAGCGCGGCCTCAGGGCAGGGCTGGGCGACCGCGGCGACGTGCCCGCGCTGCGGGTGCGCGTGCGCAGCGGGATCCCGATGCGCGGCGGGCTGGGCAGCAGCGCCGCGGCGCTGGTGGCCGGCCTGCGCCTCGCGGCCTGCTTCCGGCCCCTCACCGACCAGGATCTGCTCCAGGCGGCCACCACGCTCGAAGGACACCCCGACAACGTGTCGGCGTCGATCCTCGGCGGCCTCACGGTGAGCGGCGTCGGCCCGGACGGCCGCGTCCACTCGCTTCCCGTCCGCTGGCCGGAGGCGTGGCGCGTGGTCCTCGCCACGCCGGCCATCGAACTGGCCACCAGCGCGGCCCGCGCCGCGGTGCCCGCCCAGGTGCCGACGGCTGACGCGGTGGCCAACCTGCAGCGGGCCGCCCTGCTCGTGCAGGCCGTCCACGCACGCGACAGGGACGCGATGCGCGAAGCCCTGCGCGACCGGCTGCACCAGCCCTATCGCGCGCCGCTCGTCCCGGGCCTCGCCCGGGCCCTCGCCTTCGACGCCCCGTCGCTCATCGGCGTCTTCCTGTCGGGCGCCGGACCGTCGATCGCCGCCCTCGTCACCGACGCCGGCGACGAGGCGCGCGCGATGTTCTCGTCGCTCTACGCGGAGCTCGGCGTGCCGGCCGCCGTGCGCGTCATCGAGGTCCACCAGCCCGGCGCGCCAGACCGGACGGCCGCGACCGCCGGCCGGCGACCGCACCGGCGCCGCCGCTCTCCATCCGAGGTGTCATGACCGCCCATGCCAGCACGCCCGTCACGTCGTCCACGTTGACGGGCCTGCGTTGTCACGTCTGCCGCACGGAGTTCCCCGCCGAAGCGCTCTTCGTGTGCGATCAGTGCTTCGGGCCGCTCGAACCCACCTACGACTACGACCGGGTGCGCGCCACGCTGACCCGCGACGCCGTGGCCTCACGCCCGCGCAACCTGTGGCGCTACCGGGAACTGCTGCCGATCGCCGGCGAGCCGCTCACCGGCTTCCACACGGGGTGCACGCCGCTGGTGCGGGCCGAACGCCTCGCCGCGCGCCTCGGGGTCCGCGAGCTCTACGTCAAGGACGATGGGGTGAACCATCCGACGATGAGCTACAAGGACCGCGTGGTGTCGGTGGCGGCCACGCGGGCCGTCGAGCTGGGGTTCGGCGTGTTCGGCTGCGCGTCCACCGGCAACCTCGCCAACAGCGTGGCGGCGCACGCCGCGCGCCTCGGCCTCGAGTGCTACGTGTTCATCCCCGACAACCTCGAGGCGGGCAAGGTGGCGGGGTCGGCCGTCTACCATCCCCACGTGCTGGCGGTGGCGGGCACCTACGACGACATCAACCGCCTCTGCACGCAGATCGCCGACCGCCGCAACTGGGGGTTCGCCAACATCAACCTGCGGAGCTATTACGCCGAGGGAGCGAAGACGTTCGCCTTCGAGATCGTCGAGCAGCTCGGCTGGCGCACGCCCGCCCACGTGGTGTCGCCGGTGGCGGGCGGCACGCTGCTGCCGCGCATCGCGCGCGGCTTCCGCGAACTGCTCACGCTGGGCCTGGCCGAGGGAGAGATGCCCCGCCTCTACGCGGCGCAGGCAGAGGGGTGCGCGCCCGTCGTGCGCGCGCTCGAGGCCGGCCGCGATCACCCGGAACCGGTCAGGCCCGACACCATCGCCAAGTCGATCGCCATCGGCAATCCGGCCGACGGGTTCCAGGCGCTGGAGGTGATCCGCGACACCGGCGGCTGGGGCGCTGCCGTGCCCGACGAGGAGATCCTCGACGCGGTGCGCCTGCTGGCCGAAACCGAGGGGATCTTCACCGAGCCGGCCGGCGGCACCACGCTGGCGGCCACGCGCCGCCTGATCGAGACCGGACGCATCCCCCGCGACGAGCCGATCGTCGTCTGCGTCACCGGCAACGGCTACAAGACCGCCGAGGTGATGCAGGGACAGATGGCGGTGGAGCCGGTGCCGCTGGGCCGGTCCTACGCCGCCTTCGAAGCGTGGATGGGGCGCTGAGCGCCCGCGTGGCAGCCGTGGCGCCCGGCCGCGGCGCGGCCGGGTCGCTGTCGCACGCGGCCGGCAACGACCGCACGCGCCGCGTGCTACCGCTGCCCGGGGCGCTTCATGGTGTAGGAGCTGCGCGCCCACACGTCCACGCCCTCCTGCTTCGTCTTCACCTCGATTCGCCGCGTACGCCGGGTGGGATCGGGGTTGCTCGAGTAGTAGCCCAGCATGTAGTAGTCGCTGGTCTCGGCATCGATGCGCTTGAGCGACCGGACGAAATCGTTCTGGTTGACGACGGCGATGCCGCCGGTGAGCTCCGCCATCACGCGCAGGCTGTCCTGCGACTTGCGGATGTAGTCGTTCCACTCGGTGGGATCCACCTGCTCGTCGAGATCGGCGCCGCCAACCAGGCCGCGCGGATCGATCGTGTAGATGGTGGCGTTGGCACGATTGGCCGCGCGCGTGAGGTCGGCGAGCTGGCGCGCGAGGTCGGCGTCGGCGAACTGCTGGCTCTGCCGGTTGGTGTTGTTGATCGACGACGACGGGTCGTCGTTCTCGAGCTGCGAGTAGTTCTGGTTGCCGAAGATCCCGCCGCCGTAGCGCGACACCTCGAACGGGTTGAGATCGTAGCCGTTGCTCACGTAGACGACCGCCTTCCGGCGGTTCTGCACCTTCTCGAGGTTCGTCAGGATGTCGTACGCCGTGGAGAACGCCACGTGCGCGCGGTAGCGCACCTCGCTCGGGCCCTCGGCGCTCTCGGGCCCGCCGATGATGTCGGACGGCTTCAGGCCGTTGCCCGAGATCTTCTTGATCGCCTCGTCCAGGCGCTTCCGGTCGTAGGTGAGATCGATGGCGAGCGAAGACGGGCCGGTCGAGACGATGCCGAACATGTCGCCGTCGTGGATCAGCGTGTTCGAGATGCGCTTGAACAGCTCGCGGATGCGCGGCGTGTCGCGGAAGTTCAGGTGCAGGTCGTCGACGAACAGCAGGAAGATCCGGCCCGCGGCGTCGGTGCGCGGGCGGGCGGCCGGCAGGATGATGCCCTCCTCCACCGGTGGAGGCGGCGGCGCCTGCAGGTTGATCACGCGGCCGCCGTGCACGAGCGTGAACGACGCGATCTCCTGCCGGACGCCGTCCTCGAACACCTCGAGATCGTCCCTGGTCAGCGTCGACACGAACTGGCCCTGGCTGTTGCGGGCGATCACGTCGGTGCTGACGTAGTTGATCTGAACCTGGAAGGTGGGTTTCGCCTGACCTTCGGGCGCCGGCGTCTGCTGCGCCGGCTGCCCGCCGGGGGGCACCTGCGCCGAGATCACCGGCAGACCGAACCACGCCAGGCCGGCGGCCATCGCGGCCGCGATCACGAACACACCGCGACCGCGTCGTCTTTCGAAGCTCATTGGTAGATCCTGCCTGCCGCGGCGTACGCGGCACCGTGAGTACGACCCCGGTTCAGACGATGTGCGCGGCCTTCGTGCGCGCGACCCGCCAGGGAGCATGCCAGCCGCGGCCGCACGCCGCCGCCGGGCAACAGCGCGAAGCGCGCGGTCGGCTGCCCGCTTCGTCACGACGGGCCATGAGGCGATTATAGACGGCCCGTGCCGGCGGCGCGCTGCCCCCTTACCCTTCCAGGCGCGACGGCATGTACTTCAGCTTGTTCCAGTCGAAGATCACGTCGGGATGCGCCGCCTGGATCATCCGGCGCGTCTCCTCGTCGAGCGGCCGGCGTCCCACGCGCTGCCCCGGCGGCACGCGCAGGAAGTAGAGCAGCATCGGCCGCGACTGCCCCCGCCGATGGTCCTGGTGCAGGATGGCCACGTGCTCGAACCCGCGCTTGTCGCGTTCGATGCGGAGAAAGGGCATGACGGCGCTCTGGGACGGGCCGGCCGCCGCGCGTACCGCGCGGCGTCGCCGGCATGGGCTGTCGGGCGGCGCCGGCTAACGGTGACGCGTGGCGCCAGGCCTGGCCGCGGGCTTGCGCCGGGCCGTGGCCTTGGCGGCCGGCTTCGACGCCGGCTTGGCCGCCGGCTTGCGAGCCGCGCGGGCCGCCTTCTTCGGCGGGGCGGCCTTCCTCGCGGCCGACTTCACGGCCGGCTTCGCCGCCGTCGTCCCGCGGGCCTTCACCGCCGGCTGTGCGGCCGCGGCCTTGCCAGCACGCGAAGATGCCGCCCTGGCCGCCGGCTTCTTCTTCGCCGCCTTGACCTCCGCCTTCGCCACCTTGGCGTCCGGCTTCCCCGGCCTGACGGCCGCGGCCGGCGCAGCGGTCTTGACGCCCCTGGACGGCGGCGTCGCCTTCACGCTCCTGGCCGGAGCCGCCGCCTTGCGCGCCGGCTGAGGTTCGGAAGACGGCTGCGCGAGGTCACCCGCCGGCCCAGCCGCCGGGGCGCCACCGGCCGCAACGGCCTCCGGCACCGCGGGCGTCACCGGCTCGGCCGCGCTGATGCTGTCGGTGACCGACGTGAGAATCGCGCCGTCGCCGTCACCCGACACCAGCCAGAAGTGCACCTGATCGCCGACCGGCGAGTAGCTCCAGAGCTGGGCGATGCTGATCTGATAGGTCTCGATGAGGCGCCGGGCGATGTCGATCAGTCCCGCGGGCACGTACAGGTGGAACGGCGCGCGCGCCTTGCCGAAATGCGCCCACTCGGCCATGGCCTCGAGATGGTTCACCGACTCGGTCGTCTCCACCTCGATGATCGCCTGCACCTTCCGGGAACTGCCCGTGGCGGTGAGGACGAGGTCGGGATAGAACACCTGCTCGCCCACGCGCACCGGCACCCGCCGCTCGTCGCCGAGGTTCGCCTCCACGGCGAACTCCCGGCGCAGGCGCGCCTGCAGCACGCGGATGATGCGGTCGTGCTCGATCTGCTCGCGTACGGGCCTGATGAGAATCGGCGACAACGCTGCCTCCGGGCGCGGGACGCCATGCCGGCCACTGCCTGTCGTTCCCGCCTGAAAACCCCGCGAACTGTAGCACAAATCGCCACTTGTCAAGCCTCGAGACCAGGCTGCCGCCGGGGGCGCTGTAGTAGCATGGCGGCCGTGCGGTTCGGGCGGTCCGGGCACCCGCCGCCGGACGCCCGTCGCGCAGCCGGGCGCCCGCGGCGCGACGTCCGCTCGCGCCGGGAATGCGCGGGCGCACGCAAGTCATTACCGTTCAGCATGTTGCGCGACACACCCGGGCCCGGCGCGTCTCGACGCCCGGCCCGCGGGGTTGCGTTCTGCCTGGGGACACGTCCAATGCCCGTTGCCGCCCGCCTGGTGCGCGCTTCAGCCCTCCTGCTCATCTCCCTGCCGGCCGTCCTGCTCGCGGCGCGCGCGGCGGCGCCGGCCCCTGCCCCACCCGCGCCGTTCTCCCACGCCGGCCACGACGGCCTGCCGCCCGCGCTCGCGAAGGTGCTCGACGACATCCGCGCCCGCGACGACGGCCAGTTGGCCGTCTCGGTCGAGGACGGCCGCTTCCTCCGCCTCCTGGTCGGCGCGACCGGCGCCAGGCGCGCGCTGGAGATCGGCGGCGCCAGCGGCTACAGCACGATCTGGATCGGGCTGGGGCTGCGTGAGACCGGCGGCCGGCTCACCTCCATCGAGTACGACCCGCAGCGCGCCCGCGAGCTCGCCGCCAACGTCAGCCGTGCCGGTCTCTCCGATGTCGTCACCGTGCTGGCGGGCGATGCCTTCCAGCAGATCCCGACGCTCGCCGGGACGTTCGACTTCGTGTTCCTCGACGCCTGGAAGCGCGACTACCGGAAGTTCTTCGATCTCGTGGCGCCGAGGCTCGACGCGGGCGGCCTGCTGCTCGCGCACAACGTGGTGAACAAGCGCGGCGAGCTGCAGGACTTCCTCGACGCCATCGATCGGGCGCCGGGGCTCTGGAACGCCACCGTGTCGCCCTCGGGCGAGGGCATCTCGCTGTCGTATCGAAAGCGGCGCTGAGCGGCGGCGCGTCCGCCCCCCCCCGACGGGCCCCGCGGGCCCGGCCGCGCGGCGCGCGAGCCGCGGCTCGCCTATCGCCCGTCGCGCTGCGACCACGCCGGCCCGAAGCGGTCCGGCACGTCGAGGGCGTGATACAGGCCCAGCGACTGGGTGGAGACCACCATGTCCGCGCGGCGCTGCTCGAGCGTCCCGATCTCGGCGCTCAGGCTCGCCCGGTGCCGCTCGTAGACCAGCATCTCGCTCCAGTACTCGACGAGCAGGTAGCGCGGCGGCGTGGCGAACTCGCGGAGGAACGAGCTGCCGATGAACGATCGGCTCTGGCGCGACAGTGCCGTCCACTCGCCGTCGGCCCCGTGCAACTGCTCGAACTCGGCCTCCCGGCCGCGCTTCACCTCGAACTGGAAGACTACGGCGATCACCATGCATCCTTTCGCAAGAGCCATCCCGGGCGAATCTCCCCGGCAGCGGTTGCCTCGTGTGGCAACCACGAAGGCCCGGCAGTCATCGGGGGACGCGAGTCGGACGGCACGTATCGTAACCCGCCCGGCAACTGGCGGCCACCGTACGCCACCTGACTCGAGGGCCGACCGCTCACGGCGCGTTGGATGTCGACGCGCGCGCCCTCATCCGATCCGCTTGTGCAGCAGCAGTTCCGACGCACCGGCGATGAAGTAGTCGGGCAACTCGCCCACCTGCCGGTAGCCGAGCCGCCGGTAGAATTCCTGGGCCCGCAGGTTGAACGACGACACGCAGATGAAGAGATGCGCCGCCTCGCCGCGGTACGCCTCTTCCACGTATCGCACCAGGCGGCCGCCAATGCCCTTGCCGCGATGCTCGGCCGCGACGGCCAGCGTCGCCAGGTAGGGTGACCCGACCACGCCACGGGGGGTGACGAGGGCGAAGCCCACCGGACGGCCCTCGACCCTCGCCACGTACATCGGGTACTCGGGATTGGCGCAGACGCGGCGGCACGACTCCCGCGTGCGGCCCAGGGTCACCCACGGGTCCGAGCCGGCCATCACGTCCGCGGCCCACATCCGGTCCGACACGCTCGCGATGCCGATCTCGATTCGCGCCATGGTCTCCGCTCGCGACCGGGTGCCCGCGGCCCCGCGCCCCCACCCTCGCGGCATCGTCACCTGATGCGCAGGACGATGAAGGCCGTCCTCTGCGCCTCGCTGAAGTTGTCGTCGCTCACCAGCACGAGCGAGGCCGATCCGTCGGCCAGGCGTGGCCCCAGCGTCATGCCCTCGAAGTTGTCGAGCATGGCGAGCCACGGCGGCAGGTCGGCGATCACCTCGCGCAGCGACAGCAGCCGCTGCTTCTCGACCGGCCGCGCGAGCGCTCCCCGCAGGCTGTTGAGCGGTGTCACGTCATCGGCGCGGTCCAGACGGATCCGCGACAACAGGATGTCGTTGCGCGAGGCGGGCCGGCCCGAGGCCGTCCCCTTGACGAACGACCGCTCCATCATCAGCAGCGAACCATCGTCGAGGGTGACGAGCGACACGATGCCGGTGTCGGCCCACTCCGCGAGGATGTCGCCCGGATGCGGCAGGGGATCGATGGGGACGATCAGCTCGCGCCCGACGAGGAAGCGATCGCCGTCGCGGTGGTATTCGAACAGCCGCGAGGCGCCGCCGCGCGCGAAGGTGGCGACATCGTCGTCCTGCACGAGCGGCTGCTCCGGCGCGACGTAGATGCGGTCGCCTCCGCGTGACATCGTCACGCCCTCGAACGCCGCGTTGTCGCGCACGCCGCGGCCCGGGCCCGGAATCGCGTGCGGGGGGACCGGGATCGACTCGATGTACTGGCCGGCCTCGGTGAAGCGATGCAGGCCCGGCATCGTGATCGGCAGCGGGCCGGCGTCGTGCTCGTTGACGAGCAGGAGGCTGCCGTCGGGCCCGCGGGTGAGATCCTCGAAGTCGCGCGCCTCTCGCGCGGGGGTGACGTCATCCGGCCACCGCAGCACCATGGTGTCGAGCACCTCGGCGCGGCAGTCGTGCCCATCGATGGCGAGCCGCAACCGGTACATCCGCGGGACACGCTGATCGTCGGACACCGCGAGGTAGGTGCCGCGCTCCGGCTCGTAGAGCAGGCCCGACAGTCCGCCCACGCGCGCGGGATCCGACGAGGGCCGCGAGGTGTCGCGCGCCAGCTCGCACACGGCGGCCACCTCGAGGCGCATGGGGCGATCCGCCCGCGAGGGCGACGTCGCGCCGCCCGGCGTCGACACCATCAGTCGCGGGCCGCACCCCGCGAGGCCCATCGCCGCCGCAACCGCGACGATGACCGGGGCCGGCGGTCGCCGCCGGCTCCGGCTGCCGTCGGCCTGGACCGTCACTGCGGCGGATAGATTCCGCGGCTCTTCATCCACTGCGTCACCTCACGCATGCGTGCGCGGAAGATGCCCGGCGACTCGAACGGCAGCGGGCCAGCCGCCCTGGCCGCCGCCGAAACCTCGGCTGCCTCGTGCGGCAGCCCGTTGTCACCGTAGCGGCTCACCGTTTCCTCGGCCAGCCGCCCGCGCACGATCAGGACCGAATAGTTCACGCCATCGAGAAAGAAGTAACCGAGCGTGCGGCCGTAGGGATCCAGTGTCGCCGCACGCAGCAACTCCAGGCGACGCGTCGCCGCGAACGCGCCGGCGGCAAACGCGCGCGCCTCCTCGCCGAAGGGCTGCGCCCACGGCAGATCGTGCTCCGGGTGACGGGTTTCGGGCGCGTCGATGCCCAGCACCCGCACGACCTCCACGTCGCCGCCCGGCCACTTCACCACCATCGTGTCTCCATCGTCCACGCTGACCAGCGCCGGATCGACGACCGCCTTCGTTCCGTACGGCCGCGTCTGCGGCTTGGCTGGCGTGCGATCCCGGCGTGCGCCCTCCTGGCTGGTGCTCTCCTGGCCGGCACCCGCGGACACGGCCGCTGCGCTAAGGCAGAGTGTGGTCAGGCAGGCGCTCGCGAACACGCGCCGGCTCCTCCTGGTGATGGACATGACTGGTTCCTTCCGGGCCGCGATGACATGCGACCCTTCCCCTCGGTGCCGGCAGGCGCGCGACCCGCGGACGAATCATCCGGTACCGAGCGCCAGCCGAAGGAAGTCGGAACACCGGGGCGACCCGAGGCAGTGTGCCGCATGACGGGCGCCGATCGCTACCCTGCGTCGAGACCCGCGCCGGCGCGGGCCACCTCACGCTCGATTGCCGCCGACGAGGACGACCGCCGCGGCTGAGCCTGCCGTCTCGACGCCAGTGCCCCGGGCATCAAGCACGGCCGTTGCGAAGGACGCCAACCGGTGTTGTCACAAGCCGCCCGCGGGAAGGTAGAATTCTGCGGGGCTGCGCCCACCCTTTTCCGGATCTGAGTGAGCGGGTTGTGGCGGCGTGCCTCGTCCCCCGGTGCGGACGTCGCTCGGTCTCGATCCGTGCATCGAGCGGTTCCCGGTATCAAGGAGAGTGAAACATGCGAATCCGGACTCTGTGCTGCACGGCCCTGATCGCCGGGCTGGCGCTGGGCTCACTTGCGTGCGGCGGTGGGAACAGTCAGTCACCGGCCGCCAAGAAGGCGCCAGCCATCAAGGTGGGTCTGCTGCTCGACACCCAGCACGAGCGCTGGGAGCGCGACCGCGACCTGATCGCCGAAGTGGTCACCGACATGGGCGGCGAGCTGATGGTCGACTGGGCCGAGGGCAACCAGGCCCGCCAGAACGAGCAGGCGCAGAAGATGGTGGATGCCGGCGCCAGCGCGCTGCTGGTGGTCGCGCACGACACCGAGCACGCCTCGCCGGTGGTCGACGCGGCGAAGGCGAAGAAGATCCCGGTGATCAGCTACGACCGCCTCATCAAGAACGCCGACGTCGATCTCTACATCGGGTTCGACGTGCTGAAGGTGGGCCGGCTTCAGGCGCAGTTCCTGCTGGCGCGCGCGCCGAAGGGCAACTACATCCTGATTGGCGGCGCAGAACACGACGGCAACGCGAAGATCGTCCGCGAGGGCCAGATGGAGATCCTCGAGCCCGCGGTGAAGTCGGGCGCCATCCGCATCGTCCACGAGGGATGGGCGCAGAACTGGACCGCCGAGCAGGCCGCGGCCATCACCGAGGAAGGCCTCAAGAAGGCGCGCAACAACGTCGCGGCCATCGTGGCGTCCAACGACGTGACGGCCGGCGGCGCCATCGAGGTGCTGGCCAAGCACGGCCTGGCCGGCAAGGTGGCCGTCTCGGGCCAGGATGCCGAACTGGCGGCGGTCCGGCGCATCGTCGCGGGCACCCAGACGATGACGGTCTACAAGTCGCTGCGCACGCTCACGCGGCTGGCGGCGCGCGCGGCGGTCCTGCTCGCCAAGGGCGAGAAAGTGGACACCAGCGGTGTCACCAACAACGGACTGAAGGACGTGCCGACGATGCTGTTCGACCCGATCGCGGTGGACAAGAACAACCTGGACGGCGTGCTGATCGCCGACGGGTTCCTGAAGCGGGCGGACGTGTACGAGGGTGGCGGCACGCAGCCGTAGGCGCGTCCCACCCGACCCGGATTCGATCGATCGGGCCGCGATCCCGTGCGGATCGCGGCCCTCTTTCTTTCTCCGGAGGGGAATCGGGTCGCGAGAGGGGGCGACTTTGGCTGTGGGGGAATCGGGCAGTTGACCGCGCAGAAAAGTCAACCTTTGCAATGACTTAAGTCACCAGATATTTTGCATGGTAGACTTTTCAAGCTTCGCCGCGGGCGATTTTTCTTCAGGATCCGCCCGCACATCGCGCCAGTCGCTGTGCAGCCGGGCAGGCATCGGTCTTGCTCCCGCGAACTCAGACACAAACGTTCAATCAACCCTCTCATCGAGCCAACGCCATGTCAGCAACCCGTACCCGCACCGTCCTCATCGCGCTCGCACTCCTCGCGTTCGTCATCCCGGCCACGCCCGCCCGCGCCGACCTCGTGAGCGCGGGAGACACCGTGAAGATCTCGATCGTGAACAGCCTGTCGCTGCCCCCGGGCTTCGACGTCTCGCGCTACCCAGGTCCGGAGCATTACACCGGCGGCCCGTTCGGCGTCGAGAACGAGACGACGCACGACGTGTGGGTGACCTTCTGCATCGAGCGCGGCCAGAAGATCAAGAACGAGGGTGAGTATCGGGTGAAGGCCGTTGGGAACTCCACGAGCGGCACGGACCCGGCAGCGCAGCCGCTGTCGGACGCCGCGGCCTGGCTCTACGAGACGTTCCGCGCCGACGCGTTCGGCACGCTGGCGCTGAGCACCGGCAACTTCACCTTCAATCGGACCAGCGGCAGCGACACGCGCATCCTGCAGCACGCCCTCTGGCTCGCGCAGGGCTTCGCCATCGAAGCTCCGGACCCGGTCGCTGCGGCCCTGAACACGTACGCGGCCTCCCAGACCCACTCGGGCATCGTCCAGATCGTGCAGCTCGAGCAGTGGGTCGATGGCGCGTGGGTCGACCGCCAGGATGTGCTGGCCCTGCGCCAGGTGCCGGAGCCGGCGTCGATGGCCCTGCTGGGCGTTGGCCTCGCCGGCATGGCGGCCGCCGCTCGCCGCCGGCAGCGCCGCGACCACTGAGTCGCAATCGGGCCCGGACAGGCGGCCAATCGCGGTCCGGGCCCGCTCCTCTCGTCTCGCAGCCTCGGGCCTGCGCCCCCACTTGGCATTCCCTGCCGGCGGGATGATGCGGCGGCCGCGTGACCGCGGGCGCCGCACCTCGAGACACTGTCGCAGCCTCGCCCGGCGTCGACCGGATCCCACCCTCCCCGCATCGGCGTCTGGCGCCTGACCCGGCCTGTCGCGCGCACCGGCGGACTCTATAATCGCCAGCGTCCCGGACGGCAGCCCGTCCGGCCCGCCAGGAGCCGCCCGTGCCACCATCCTTCCTCCGTCTCGTCTCGTTCGCCCTGTTGGTCGCGGTCCTGGCGCCGTCAGGCGTCGCCGCCGACGCCCTCGCGGACCGCGTGCAGCAGCTCGCGGGCAGTTTCCGGGGCCGGGTCTGGATTTTCGCGAAGAACCTGGACACGGGCCAGGAGTTCGCGCTGCGGGCCGACGAGCCCGTGCGCACGGCCTCGACCATCAAGCTGCCGATTCTCTGCGGCGTGGCCGCCGAGGTCGCTGCCGGCCGGGCGTCGTGGGACGAAACGCTCACGCTGCGCGACGCCGACAAGGTCTCCGGCTCGGGCGTGCTCACCGAGTTCGCCGACGGCACGAGGTTCACGCTCGGCGACCTGGCCAACCTGATGATCGTCGTCTCCGACAACACGGCGACCAACCTCATCCTCGATCGCATCCCCGCCGACACGGTGAACGCGTTCCTCGACACGCTCGGCCTCACGCGCACGCGCAGCCTGCGCAAGGTGCGCGGTGACGGCGCCACGCTGAAGCCGCCCTCGGGCTGGAGCGCGGCGGGCAAGCTTCCGGACAACCAGCGGTTCGGCATCGGGGTGTCGACGCCGCGCGAGATGGTGCGGCTGCTGGAGCTGCTCGAGCAGGGCAAGGTGGTCAACGCCGGGGCTTCGGCGCGGATCGTGGCCACCCTCAGGCGCCAGCAGTTCAAGGACGGGATCGGCCGCCGGGCCGAGGACTTCGAGGTGGCCAGCAAGTCGGGCTCGCTCGACGCGCTGCGCAGCGACGTCGGCATCGCCTACACGAAGGGCGGCCGCATCGCGATGGCGCTGACGGTCGACGACATGCCGGCGATCGACAACTCGCCCGACAACGCCGGCAGCGTGCTGATCTGGCAGTTGTCGTCGGCGCTGATCGAGGGCCTGGCGCGGCGCGGCCAGCGGGATGATCCCGGCCCTCCCGCGCTGCCGCAATCACTCCAGATCGATTGATCCGGTCGGCTGACCGGGCGGCCGGTGCGGAAGCGGGCTCCTCCTGCCGATAACCCGTTCGTGGAGCGGATCCGGGGGAGGGCGTCATGAGTCTGGTCCGGTTGCTGGGGTTCGCCACCCTGCCGTGCGGCTGCGTCACCGGCAAGTATCGTGACCTGTCGACACGGCGCGAAGTGGTCTACGTCGAGGAGAAGGGACCGGCCTGCACCTGCCGTGCGCACCGGCGCAACCAGGCGACGACCGTGGGCTCGATGCCGCGCCGCGCCGGCAACCTCGAGCATCTCGCACGCGTTTCCTGAAACGCTTGTCCGGTCCCCCGCCGGTGTCGTAGTGTCACCGGCGGCATGCACGCGTCACTTCCCGCGGCCCGGATCGAGTTCTCGACCGCGACGGCCCGCTACCGCTTCTTCCTCGGCGACTGCCTCACGCTGCTCCCGCACGTCGCCGACGCCTCGGTGGACGTCGTCATCACGTCGCCCCCCTACAACCTCGGCATCCGCTACCGCTCGTACGACGATGCCCGGCCGCGCGAGCAGTACCTGGCGTGGGTCACGAAGTGGGCGGGCGAGGTGGCGCGGATCCTCCGCCCACGCGGCTCCTTCTTCCTGAACGTCGGCTCGACGCCGCGCGAGCCGTGGGCGGCCATCGACGCGGCGATGGCCGTGCGCCCGGTGCTGCGCCTGCAGAACACGCTGCACTGGATCAAGTCGATCGCGATCGATGCCGACGCGGCCGGCGCGGCGGCCGGGCTCGATCGCGGCCTGGCCGTCGGCCACTACAAGCCGATCAACTCGGGGCGCTTCGTGAACGACTGCCACGAGTTCGTCTTCCACTTCACGCCGGGCGGCGACACGCCGCTCGACCGGCTCGCGCTCGGCGTGCCGTACCAGGACACCTCGAACGTCGGACGCTGGAAGGGGGCGGCCGGCGGCCTGCGCTGTCGCGGCAACACCTGGTTCCTGCCCTACGAGACCATCAACAGCCGGGATCGCGATCGGCCGCACCCGGCGACCTTCCCCGCGCGCCTTCCCGAGTTCTGCCTGCGCCTGCACGGGCTGGATCGGGTGGGCACCGTGCTCGACCCGTTCCTCGGCCTCGGCCACACCGCGCTGGCGTGCGCGAGGCTCGGGGTGTCGTGCGATGGCTTCGAGCTCGACGCCACCTACCTGGACGAAGCCGTTGCCCGCGTGCGCGCGACGGCGGGCAAGCCCGACGGGCGAGCCCACGACCTGGCGGGCGACGGCCCCCAGCCGTCGCTGTGGTAGCCTTGCTCTCCGCGACGGCCAGGCCAGCGCCGCGTGCCGCGCGCGCCCCCGCGGGCCGCGTGACCGCGGCGATCCGCGTGGCCGTCCCTGGAGCCTTACGCATGAGCCCTTCGACCCTGTTCGCACGCGCGGCGGTGCCCGCCGCGCTTTCGCTGGCGCTGGCCGCTCCCGCGGCGTTCGCGCAGGCGCCGGCAGCGCCGCCGCCGCCGCCCAACGTCAAGGTGGGCCAGCCGGCCCCGGCCTTCACGCTCCCCTACCTCGCGGCCAAGCCCGATGGCGGCTTCGAGCGCCGCCAGATGAGCCTGGCCGACTTCCGGGGCAGGCAGAACGTGGTGATCGCCTTCTTTCCCGGGGCGTTCTCGCCCGGTTGAACCAACGAGCTGTCCCGGTTCCGGGACACCGCCGGCGACTTCACCGCCGCCAACACGACCATCATCGGCATCAGCGTCGACGGCGTGTGGGCCAACAAGGCGTTCCGCGAGCAGTTGAAGGCGGACTTCCCTATTCTCAGCGACACGAAGCGCGAGGTGGTCCGCAGCTACGGCGTGTACGACGAGACCAACGATCTGGCACGCCGGACCACCGTGGTCGTCGACACGGCCGGCGTGGTGCGGCACGTGGATCAGCAGCGCGATCCCCTGGCGCACGTCGACGGCGCGATCGGCTTCTGCCGCCTGATCGCCGAACCGAAGTAGAGCGCCCGCGCGGCGCCACGCAGGGGCGCGCGGGCCACGGCGGCCCGGCGCCCGGGACGGACACCCCTCGATGAAGGGCATCATCCTCGCCGGCGGCAGCGGCACGAGGCTCTACCCGCTCACCCGGGCGGTGTGCAAGCAGCTCGTGCCCATCTACAACAAGCCGATGATCTACTACCCCCTGTCCACGCTCATGCTGGCCGGGATCAGGGAGGTGCTGCTGATCACCACGCCGCAGGATCGGGATAGCTTCCGGCGCCTGCTCGGAGACGGCAGCCAGCTGGGCCTGCGGCTGGAGTACACGGTGCAGCCGAACCCGGACGGGCTGGCGCAGGCCTTCATCCTCGGACGCGACTTCGTGGGCCGGGACGCGGTGGCGCTGGCGCTGGGCGACAACATCTTCTACGGCCATGCCCTTCCCACCCTGCTGCAGCGGGCGGTGGCCCGCCAGCACGGCGCCACGGTGTTCGGCTACCTCGTGCGCGATCCCGAGCGCTACGGCGTCGTGGAACTCGACGAAGACGGCCGGGCGATCAGCCTCGAGGAGAAGCCGGCCGTGCCCAGGTCGCCCTGGGCGGTGACCGGCCTCTACTTCTACGACAACCAGGTGCTGGAGATCGCCGCGGGCCTGCGCCCGTCAGCGCGCGGCGAGCTCGAGATCACCGACGTGAACCGGCACTACATGGAACGGCAGGCCCTGGTGGTGGAACGGCTCGGCCGCGGGTACGCCTGGCTGGACACCGGCACCCACGAATCGCTGCTGGAGGCCTCGCTCTTCGTCGAGACCATCGAGAAGCGCCAGGGCCTGATGCTCGCCTGCATCGAGGAGATCGCCTACCGGATGGGCTACATCGACGCGGACCAGGTGCGCGCCATCGCGGCGCCGATGGCCGGCAACGAGTACGGCCAGTACCTGCTGCGCATGCTCGATCAGGACGGGCTCCATGCGGGTTCGTGAGACGCCGCTGGCGGGCGCGCTCGTGATCGAGCCGCGCGTCTTCCACGATCCACGCGGCTTCTTCGTCGAGACCTACCACGCGGCCCGCTATGCGGAGGCCGGCATCCACGGCCCCTTCGTGCAGGACAACCACTCGCGATCGCTGCGCGGCACGCTGCGGGGCCTCCACTTCCAGTGGCGCCGCCCGCAGGGCAAGCTCGTCCGCGTGATCGAGGGCGAGATCTTCGACGTGGCCGTCGACATCCGCCCCGGCTCGCCCACCTTCGGGCAGTGGGCCGGCCTCCGCCTGAGCGCCGACAACTTCCGCCAGTTCTTCGTGCCGCCAGGCTGCGCGCACGGCTTCTGCGTGGTGAGCGAGGTCGCCCAGGTGGAATACAAGTGCACCGACCTGTACGACCCGGAGGGCGAAGGCGGCATCGCCTGGAACGATCCCGAGCTCGCCATCCCGTGGCCGATCGATGCCCCGCTGCTCTCGGCACGCGACGAGCAGCATCCGACGCTGCGGGCTCGTTTCGGTCGCGGACCGGCCGGGCCGGGTCTCGTCGTGGGGTGACCGGCGAGAGTCAGGCCAGCAGCGATCGCCGGCTGTGGTCGGCCGGCGGGGCCATGTCGCGGCCGGACGCGACAGGAGGCTCCGAGGCAGGCTCGTCGGCGTCGAGGCCGACATCGTCGGGATCGAGCCAGGTGCGCCAGCCGCAGTGCCAGCACCCCCAAGGCCGCTTCTTCGTGAACCTCGCCCGGAACCGATCCAGGCCCGACATCAGCAACGGGCGGGTGAACGTCGAGGAACAGACGGGACAACGTGGCATGTCGAATCGGGAATCGCTGACGCGCGCTCCCCGAGAACATCGGCATCGGGGCGGCGCTGCCGTAATCGTACTCAATCCTCTCTCATTACGACCCACAGCCGCCCGTCGTTACAGCTACTGGCTGCGCAACGGACGAGCCGGCTGGCGCGAACCCTCCAGACGACAACGCCGGCGGTCGGCCACTGCCAGCCTGCCAACGCTCCCTCGCGCGCGGGCCTGCCGCCGGTCCTGGAGCGCCGCCGGCGGCGCTCCGAGGCAGGTCGGTCACGTCTGACACGACCACCTCGCAGAAGCGCCCCGTACGCTGCCGGACTTCTGGCAGGCGAAGTTGCGAACGCGTCGCATTTCAGCGAATTCCCCACGTAACCGAACCGGCACGCTTCATGCGTAACCATGCGCGGGGCTGCCCTCTTCATCCCGGATGCACCCCACTGCGAGGATCCTGAATCATGGCCATGCTCATCAACTCCGACTGCATCTCCTGCGGCGCCTGCGAACCGGAGTGCCCGAACGAAGCCATCACCGCCGGCGATGCGATCTACATCATCGACGCGGACAAGTGCACGGAGTGCGTCGGCGCCCACGACGCGCCCAAGTGCGTCGAGGTGTGCCCGGTGGACGGCTGCATCGTCCACGACCCCGACCACGCCGAGACGCGCGAGGATCTCGAGGCCAAGTACGCGCGCCTTCACTGAGGCCGCCCGGCCCGCCACAGGCGACGGGCCGCCGTGGGTGGGACGCCGCATCCGCGGCGTCCCGCGATTTCCAGCCTTTCCGCGAGCCACCGGCCCGCGCCGCGCGCCGGTGTCGTCGCGACCGACGATCGTTCGCCCAGGCATCATCCCGGGTTGACCGTCGCCCTGCGCCCAGGCCCCGCGTCCTCGCGGGGCTCGTCTGGTCACGCCGCGGTCCGCGGCGTACGGACCGTTCCTAAAGGTCCACCCCCGGGCGCCGATTACCCCGCCGTGCAGCCTGCGTCGCTGGTTCCGCCGCTACGTCCACCGTCGGTTCGCCTCGCCACGGCCCGATCGGTGGTGGCCTCGGCCCGCATCCTGATCGTCGACGACCAGAGCCAGAACCTGACGCTGCTCACGCGCCTGCTCAACAGCAGCGGCTACTCGCGCGTCGACACGACCGTCGATCCCCAGGAAGTGATGGGCCGGCTGCGCCGGACCCAGCCCGACCTGCTGATCCTCGACCTCCACATGCCCGGCCTGGACGGCTTCACGCTGCTGGACATGATGCGCGACCTGCTGCCGCCGGCCGGCCAGTTGCCGGTGCTGGTCGTGACCGGCGATCGCGACCCGGCGGTCAAGCAGCGCGCGCTCGAGCTGGGCGCCCGCGACTTCGTCGCCAAGCCGTTCAACCCGGTGGAGGTGGTGCTGCGCATCGGGAACCTGCTGGAGACCCGTGCCCTGCACCGGCAGCTGCTCGAGCAGAACCGGACGCTCGAGAGCATTGTCCGGATGCGCACGCTCGAGCTCGAGGAGGCGCGCCAGGAGATGCTCGATCGTCTGGCGCGCGCCGCCGAGTACCGCGACGACGACACCGGCGGCCATGCGCGGCGCGTGGGCGAACTCGCCGGGCGGCTGGCGCGCACGATGGGGCTTCCGCCCGACGAGGCGGAGTTGATCTACCGGTCGGCGCCCCTCCACGACGTGGGCAAGGTGGGCGTTCCCGACGCGGTGCTGCTCAAGACGGGCCCGTTGACCGAGTCGGAGTTCGCCGTGATCAAGATGCACACGGTCATCGGCGCCGAGATCCTGTCGGGCAGCCAGGAGCCGCTGTTGCGCACCGCCGAGCAGATCGCCCGGTCTCACCACGAACGCTGGGACGGACGCGGCTACCCGTCAGGGCTTGCCGGGACCGACATCCCGCTGGCCGGGCGCATCACGGCCGTGGCCGACGCCTTCGACGTGATGACGCACGACCGGCGGCACGTCGCGGCGCTGACCGAGGCGGCGGCGCTCAACGAGGTGGTGTCGCAGCGCGGCCGGCAGTTCGATCCGGCCGTCGTGGACGCGCTGCTCGCGCTCGCCAGCGAAGGCCGGCTCGCCGCCTGAGCCCGCTCACATCCCGGGCGGCGCGTAGCGCCCATCGGCGGCCAGCCATCCCCCATCCACCGCCAGCATCGTGCCGGTGACGTAGCTGGCGGCATCCGACAGCAGGAACACCGCGGGCCAGGCCATCTCCTCGGGCGTCGCCCACCGGTTGAACACGGTCTTGGCGGCGTAGGCCGCGTACCAGTCGGGCACCGACTTGATGGGCTTCGTCAGGGGGGTCTCGGTCACGCCGGGTGCGATCGCGTTCACCCGCACGCCGCTGGGACCGAACTCCGTGGCGGCCGCCCTGGCCAGTTGCAGCACGCCAGCCTTCGTCGCCGCGTAGACCGACTGTCCGGGCTCGACCACCTGCGCGCGAATCGACGAGAACAGGACGATGCTGCCGCGGCCGCGGGCGGTCATGATGCGGCCAGCGGCGCGCAGCACGTTGAAGTTGCCCCTGAGGTTCACCCGGACGACGCGCTCGAACTCCTCGTCGGTATAGGCGAGCAGTGGCTTCCGCACGTTGACGCCGGGGGTACACGCCAGGCCATCGACCTCGGCCACGCGGTCGAGTTCGGCCATCAGGACGTCGACCTGCGCCGACTCGCCGATGTCGCACGCGTAGGCCGCGGCCAGGCCGCCTTCGCCACGCACCTGGAACGCCACGCGCTCGGCGCCCACGGCGTTCATGTCGACGCACGCGACGCGCGCGCCCTGGCGGCCGCAGGAGAGCGCCACCGCCTCGCCGATGCCCGAGGCGGCGCCCACCACGGCGATGTGTCGTCCATCGAGCCGGAACTTCGCATGATCGATCACGGGTTGAGTCTCCTCACCGGCGTGAGCAGCGGCTCCCGCCGGGCGTGCCTACGTTATACCTTCGGCTGGTTCGTTGCGTCGCCGGCCGGACGCCCGCCTGAAGGCGGATCCTCACGCCACGGTGCCCTCGGCACGTGGGGGCCCGATGTCAGCGAGACAGCGATCTCCGCGCGACGAACACGGCCAGGAACGCCGCGGCCGAGACGATCAGCCCGGCTGTCGCCGGCGTGACGCCGACCGACACCAGGTCGGCGCGGACGGCAATCAACGCGAGGATGCCGGCCACGATGGCGGCCAGCACCTCGGGTGTGCGCGCCGCCGGCACGAACAGCGCGGCCAGCAGCGGCATGAACAGGCTCACGCTGAGGACGCTGTAGAACACGCTCAGCGCGCCGATCACCGTGGGCGAGACCACGGCCAGCAGCACCCCGACCGATCCGCCGGCGACGGCGGCCCACCGCGCCACCTTCAGCACGGAGGCGTCGCTGGCCGCGGGGTTCACGTAGCGGCGGTAGAGGTCCTGCGAGAGCGAGGTGGAGAGCATGAACAGGATGGCGTCGGCCGTGCTCACCTCTGCCGAGAACAGCGCGGCCAGGCCGAGGCTGCCCACCAGCGGCGGCAGGTTCTGCATCAACAGCGTCGGCAGCGCGAGCTCCGGGTTGCCGAGCGCGGGGTGCAGCGCGCGGGCCATCATGCCGAACAGCGGCGGCACCAGCGCGAACACGATCAGCACCAGCGCATTGGCCATCGTGCCGATCCTGACGACGCGGTCGTCGCGTGCGCCGTAGATCTTCTGCAGCAGCCCCGGGGAGACGAAGAACGCGGGCCCCAGCAGCATCAGGTAGTGCCAGCCCGATCCGCCGCCCGAGAAGAAGCTGGTGTAGTCGGGAACGGCGGCGGTGGCGCCGGTCACGCCGCTCCAGCCACCCGCCGCCGCCATGGCCAGGGGCAGGGCGATGGCGAAGCCCGTGAGCAGCACGATGAGCTGCACCATGTTGACCCACGCGGAGGTGAGCAGGCCGCCGGCCACGAAGTAGGTGGTCATGACGAGCCCGCCGATGAGGCAGCCGTAGATCTTCGGGATGCCCGCGACGACGTTCAGCACCCAGGCGAGCGCGACCAGTTGTCCGGCGAGAATCGCGAGGGTGCCCACCCACAACAGCGCCGCGATGATGCCGCGCACGCTGCGTCCGAACCGCAGTTCGAGCAGGTCGCCCACGGTGCGCAGGTCGTGTTCGGCGGCGATGCGCCGCACGCGCGGGCCGATCAGGAAGGCGAGGACGATGGAGCCGAGCCCGGCCGAACCGACCCACCACCACGCCGACAGGCCGTCGCGGTAACCGAGGCCGGCCGCGCCCACCGTGGACCCGGCGCCGATGTTGGCGGCCACCAGCGTGGCGAACAGCAGCCACGGGCCGAGCTGCCGGCCCGCGACGAAGAAGTCGCCCGCGCCGCGCACGCGCCGGCCGATCCACAGCCCGAGCGCGATCTGCGCGACGGAGTACAGCAGCAGGAGCGGAAGGTGGATGGTCACGTCACTTCTTCAGGTCGCGCGCCCCGGTGACCCCGGCGAGGCTGCCGGCCTGCGTGGCCGCGCGCACGATCGCCTCGGCCATCGCGTCGGCCGCCAGCGCGCCGATGAGGTTGACGTTGGCCTCCCCTTCCCAGCGGCCTGTGGCGAGCGCGAACACGGTGTCGCCGTCGCCGGTCGTGTGCGACGGGTAGATCGCCCGCGCGAACCCGTCGTCGGCCATCATCGCGACGCGGGTGACCTCGGGCTTGGTCAGCCTGGCGTTGGTGGCCACCAGGCCGATCGTGGTGTTCTCGCCAGGCCGTGCCGGCGAGGTCCTGGCGCCCTGCCTCAACAGCCGTCGCGCGTCGGCGAAGGTACCGTCGGCGTTCAGCATGCCGGCCACCACCTGCCCCGTCCACGGGTCGATGATGTCGCCCACCGCGTTGACCGCCACGATGGCCCCCACGACGAGGCCGTTGGGCAGCGTGATGGCGGCGGTACCGATGCCGGCCTTCATCGGCCGCGGCCGCAGCGCGGGCGCCACGCCGGCGGCGGCCGCGCCCATCTTGCCCACCGTCGCGCCGGCGCCGGCGCCGACATTGCCCTCCTCGACCGGACCGCCGGAGGCGGCGGCGGCCGCCTGGTAGCCGCAATCCGCCGTGGGCCTCACCGCCGGCTTGTTGCCGAACGGCAGGTCGAACAGGATGGCCGCGGGCACGATCGGGACCTTCGCGACGCGCACGTCCCAGCCGATGCCGTGCTCTTCCAGCCAGCGCACGGCGCCGGTGGCGGCCTCGAGGCCGAACGCGCTGCCGCCGGAGAGCACCACGGCGTTCACCTTGTCCACCATGTTGACGGGATTCAGCAGATCGGTCTCGCGCGTGCCGGGCGCGCCCCCGCGCTGGCTCACGCCGCCGGTGGCGCCCTCGCCCTCGACGAGGATCACGGTGCAGCCGGTGGGCCGCTCGGTCAGCGTGTGGTGTCCCACCCTGATGCCGGGAACCTCGGTAATGCCCTTTCCGGGCGCCGGTGCCGGAGGCGCGGATCCGGCTGGCGGGGCCGGCTGCCCGGCGAGGGTGACCGCCAGCAGGGAACACAGGACACCACTGGTGAGAACACGAGACGTCATGGAGCGCTCCGGCATGCGGGACAGAGAAGGCGGCGCGACGACGCCACCTGGCGAGGGCGGCCGCGACTGGATTCGAGAGCGCGCGGATACTACTGCGAACCCTCGTTCGTTGACAACCCGGCGCGCATCGGGGATCGTAGGGGCCCGTCCGGTCACTGGCGGCCGTTTCGGACTGCGATCCGTGTCCATGTCCACACCCATCGATCGTGTGCTCGCCGCGGCCGCGTCGGTCGTCGACGAGGCCGTCGCCTTCACCAGCGAGCTCATCCGCGTCCCCACGGTCAACCCTCCCGGAGAGGCCTATCCCGAGTGCGCCGAGGCGATCGGACGCCACCTGCGGGCCGCGCAGTTCGACACGTCCTTCGTGGCGGCCGAGGGCCGGCCCGAGCACACGCGCGCGCATCCCCGCGTGAACGTGGTCGGGCGCCGGCAGGGCCGCACCGATCGGCCGTGCCTGCACCTGAACGGGCACTTCGACGTGGTGCCGGCCGGCGAGGGCTGGACGCGCGATCCCTTCGGCGGCGAAGTCGCCGGCGGACGGATCTACGGCCGCGGCGCCTGCGACATGAAGGCGGGCATCGCCGCCGCGATCTACGCCGCCGAGGCGATCCGCCGCGCCGGCCTCCGCCTGGCGGGCACCGTGGAGGTCAGCGGCACGGTGGACGAGGAGAGCGGCGGCTTTGCGGGCGTCGCCTACCTGGCCGAGCAGGGCCGGCTGACCTCGCGGTCGACCGACTTCGTGATCATCCCCGAACCGCTGAACGTCGATCGCGTGTGCATCGGCCACCGCGGCGTCTACTGGTTCGACGTCGAGACGCACGGTCGCATCGGCCACGGCAGCATGCCGTTTCTCGGCGTGAACGCCATCTCCCACATGGGGGCGGTGCTCGAGGCCGTCCGCACCGACCTGGAGCCGCGCCTGCGCCAGCGCACGACGGCACTGCCCGTGGTCCCGCCGCTGGCGCGCCACGCGACGATCAACGTGAACACGGTCGAGGGCGGACAGGTGCGGGAGGCGGTGCAGTCGCCCTGCGTGGCCGACCACTGCCGCGCGATCTTCGATCGCCGGTTCCTGCCCGAGGAGGGCTTCGACGCCACCAGGGCCGAGGTGGAGGCCCTGCTGGCCGAGACGGCCGCGCGCGTGCCGGGCCTGCGCTACACGCTCACCGACCGCATGGTGGTGCACCCGACGCGCACGCCGCCCGACGCGCCCATCGTGCGCACGCTGCAGGCGCGCATCCAGGACGTGCTGGGCCGGCCGGCTTCGCTCGTGGCAAGCCCCGGCACCTACGATCACAAGCACGTCGCGCGCATCGGCGGCATCGAGCAATGCGTGGCGTACGGGCCTGGCATCCTCGATCTCGCCCACCAGCCCGACGAGTACTGCGAGGTGGCGGATCTCGCCGCCTCGATTCGCGTCCTCGCGCTGGCCATCCTCGACCTGGTGGGCATCGACGGGTGACGCCCGTCCACCGCGCGCGCCGTCGTGCGCCCGGGCAACGGCGTGTGCGTCGGGTTCGGTCCGCCGCTGGTGCGCGGCGAGCACGGCGTCCCGCTCGAGGAGCGCGCCTGCGGCGCGTGCCGGCGGGATCGCGTGGCGGCGCTGGCCTTGCCCGACGACGACAGGGGGACGTAGACTCGGCCATCGACGGTGCCAGCCGCGCGGGCCGCGCGGCGCCGGGACAGCTCCGATGAAGCGAATCGTCAGCGTCAGCCTGGGCCCGTCGAAGGGCGACTTCGAGTTCGAGACCGCCTTTCTCGGGCACGCCTTCCACGTGCGCCGGCTGGGCGCCGACCGGGACGTGGAGCGCGCCGAACGGCTGCTGCGCGAGCACGCGGCCGGGGCCGACGCCATCGGCCTCGGCATGGTGCGCGATCACGCGACGGTCGGCACGCGCCGGTTCACCGATCGGCTCACCGCGCGGCTCGAGCGCGCCGTGTCGGGCGTGCCGGTCACCACCGGCGCCACGCTGCGCACGCTGCTCGACGAGTGGGCCGTCCGGCACGTGCAGCGCGAGCACCAGCAGTACTTCACCAACGCGCGCACCCTGTTCCTGTCGGGCATCACCAACTACCGCATCGCGGCGACCCTGTCCGAGTACACGCGCAACCTGCGGTTTGCCGACCCCGTGACGCTCGACGGCATCCCCCGGGTGCTCGGCTCGCTGCGCGCGCTCGAGGTCTACGCCGCCGTGCGGGCGCGGCTGCGGCGGTCGGTCACCTCGGGCTCGGTCGCCGACGATGGCCTCCCGCGCGCGGCCTGGAACCGGTCGGCGCTGCGCAGGGCGCTGGCATGGGCGCACTTCCTCGTGGGGCCGTCCCACGAGGTGGAACAGCTCACGCCCGACGCGCTCGCACGCAAGGTGGTGGTCACCTCGTCGATCTCCGACGAGTCGCTGCGCGCGCTCGGCGGGAAGGGCGTCCACGTGGTGATCGACCGGACGCCGAAGCTGCTCGACCGGGTGGTGGGGCTGAACATCATCGACGCCATGCTGCTGGCGCTGATGGACAAGTCGCAGGAGGACGCGCTGCCCGACGACTACCTGCACCTGCTCGGCGAGATCGACTTCTCGCCGCGCCTGCTCTATCCCACGGGCCGCTACCGCCGCACCAACCGCTTCGCGTTCGTCATCCACCCGCTGTCACAGGAGTACTTCAAGCAGGTGAAGCCGGTGGAGATCCTCTCGCGCGCGGCCGGCAAGAGCGCGATGAACCTCGTGGAGAAGCTGATCGCCTACTCGCCGCCGTTCGTCTACTCGACGGTGACCGGCATCGAGTCGCCGGAGGGGGTGGAGACCGAGGGGTGGCTGATCACGGTGGGCGGCACGCCGAAGCAGCTGCTGGCGCACAGCCCGGAGTTCACCTACCGGCGGCTGCTGGCCGCGGCGGTGATGGCCGAGAAGCTCGGCGCGCAGATCATGGGCCTGGGGGCGTTCACGAAGGTGGTGGGCGACGCGGGCGTCACGGTGGCCAAGCGGGCCGACATCCCGATCACGACCGGCAACAGCTACAGCGCCTCCGCCGCGCTGTGGGCGGCGCACGACGCGGTGCGCCGGCTGGGCCTGGCGCGGCTCGATCGCACGGGCAAGCTGCAGGGCAAGGCGATGGTGATCGGTGCGACCGGCGCGATCGGGTCGGCCTGCGCCCGGCTGCTGGCCCAGGCGGTCGAGCAGGTGTACCTCGTCTCGATCGAGAGCTCGAAGCTCATCACGCTGAAGGAGAGCATCCTCAAGGACACGCCCGACGCGCGGCTGCACCTGGCGGTGCGTCCCGACGAGTTCCTGCCGGAGATGGACACGATCGTCACCGCGACGTCTGGCGCCGGGAAGAAGATCCTCGACATCATGAAGGTGAAGCCCGGCTGCGTCATCACCGACGTGGCGCGGCCGCTGGATCTGCCGCCGGCCGAGGTGGCCAGGCGTCCCGACGTGCTGGTGGTCGAGTCGGGCGAGATCCTGCTGCCGGGCGGCGCCGTGCGCATGCGCAACATCGGCCTGCCGAAGGGCGTCGCCTACGCCTGCCTGGCGGAAACCATCGTCCTCGCGCTCGAGGGGCGGTTCGAGACCTTCACCATCGGGCGCAACATCGAATGGCAGAAGGTGAAGGACATCTACAAGCTGGGGCTCAAGCACGGCATGCGGCTGGCGGCGATCTCCGGCGTGAACGGCGTCTTCAGCGACGCGGACATCGCGCGGGTGCGTGAGCTGGCGCTGGCGGCTCGCGCCGGCGCGGCGGCCGGGCCCGCGGCGCCGGCCAGCCCTCACCCGTAGCGCCCTTCCACGTAGTCGGCCGTCCGCGCGTCGCGCGGCGTGAGGAACACGTCCTGCGTGCGGCCGTGCTCCACCACCTCGCCGAGCAGCATGAACACGCACTCGTCGCTGATGCGCCGCGCCTGCGACATGTTGTGGGTCACGATCAGGATCGTGTAGCGCTCCCGCAGCGTGAGCATCAGCTCCTCGATGGCGCGCGTGCCCTCGGTGTCGAGCGCCGAGCACGGCTCGTCCATCAGGATCACCTGCGGCCTCAGCGGCAGCACCCGGGCGATGCAGAGCTTCTGCTGCTGCTCGAGCTGCAGCCCGGTGGCGCGCTCCTTCAGGCGATCCTTCAGGTCGTCCCACAGCCCCACCTCGGCCAGCGAGAGCTCCACCACCTCGTCGAGGTGGCTGCGGCCCAGCTCGCCGCGGCCCGCGTGGAGCCGCAGGCCGAACAGCACGTTCTCCCGGACGGAGATCGGCAGCGGGTTCGGACGCTGGAACACCATGCCGACCGTCCTGCGCAGCTCGGTCAGCGAGACGTCGGGGTCGTAGATGTTCTTGCCGAGGATCTCGATCTCGCCCGTGGTCCGCACCTGCCCGTAGCGCTCGTTCACCCGGTTGAAGCAGCGCAGCAGCGTGGTCTTGCCGCAGCCCGAGGGCCCGATCAGCGAGGTGATCAACCCGTGCCGCACCTGCAGCGACACGCCGCGCAGCGCCTGGAAGCCGCCGTACCAGAGGCTGAGGTCGCGCGTCCGGATGCTGTAGGGAGACGACCCGTTCATCCGAAGATCCCGTTCACGTAGTCGTAGGTGCGCGCGTCGGCGGGCGAGGACGAGAAGACCTCGCTGGTGGGCCCCAGCTCCACGATCTCGCCGTTGAGCAGGAACATGGTCCGGCTGGCCAGCCGCCGGGCCTGCTGCGTGAGGTTGGTCACCAGCACGATCGTCACGGTCTCGCGCAGTTGCTTCAGCACATCCTCGATCCGCATCGTGGTCACCGGGTCGATGGCGATCGAGAACTCGTCGAGGCAGAGGATCGAGGGGTCGTGCGAGAGCGCGCGCGCGATCGTGAGCCGCTGCTGCTGTCCCCCCGAGAGCTTCGTCCCGAGGCTGCCGAGCCGGTCCTTCACCTCGTCCCAGAGCGCGGCCTGCCGCAGGCAGCGCTCGACCACCTCGTCGAGCACCGCGCGGTGGCGCACGCCCGCCGCCCGCGGGGCAAACGCCACGTTGTCGTAGATGGAGAGCGGCAGCCCGACGGGCAGCGGCGCCACCATGCCGATCTGGCGCCGCAGGCCGAAGACGTCGCGGGTGCGGGCGACGTCCTGCCCGTGCACCTCGACGACGCCGGTCATCCGTGCGCCGGGCGTGAAGTCGAGCGTGCGGTTCAGGCAGCGCAGCAGCGAGGTCTTGCCCGACTGCGCCGGCCCGATCACGGCGAAGATCTCGCCGCGGGCGACGTCGAAGGAGATCCCGTGGATCACCTCGCGGCGGCCGTAGCAGACGCGCAGGTCGCGCACGCGAATCGCGCAGGGGTCGCTCATCGCCGGCCGGTCACCACTTCCTGCGCGTCCGGAGCACGACGCGCAGGACGATGGCGGTGGAGTTCACGAGCAGGACGACGCCGACCAGCACCGTGGCCGTCGCGAACTGCAGCGACTCCGGCGCGCCGTTGATCTGCGTCACCAGGTTGTAGAGGTGGGTGGCCAGCGCCATCACGCTCTCGTTCAGGCCGTAGGGCAGCAGGTCGCCCTTCTCGACCGCCTTGTACATGACCGCGCCGGTGAACAGGATGGGCGCCGACTCGCCCGCCGCGCGCGACACCTGCAGGATGACGCCGGTCAGCACGCCGCTGATGGCGTTGGGCAGCACCACGGCACGGATCGTCTGCCACCGCGTCGCGCCGACGTTCCAGCACGCCTCGCGGAACGCCCAGGGCACGGCGGCGAGCGCCTCGCGGGTGCTCGCGATGATCACGGGCAGCGTCATCACGGCGAGCGTCAGCGACGCGGCCAGCACCGACTGGCCGAGGCCCGCCGCGAGCACGAACGCCCCCAGCCCGAACAGCGCGTGGACGATGCTGGGGACGCCCGCGAGGTTGATCACCGCGAGGTTCACCGTGCGGGTGAACCAGTTGTCGCGCGCGTACTCGTTGAGCCAGACGGCGGCGAGCACGCCGACCGGCGCGGCGGCCGCCAGCGACACGGTCACGAGGTAGATGGTGCCGACCAGCGCCGGCCAGATCCCGCCGTGCGTCTGCAGGTCGCGCGGCGGCTCGATCAGGAACGAGATCGAGAGCGACGGCCACGCCTTCACGAGCAGGTATCCGAGGATCGCGAACAGCGGCACGACGGTGGCAAACGTCATGGCGGCGAGCACGCTGGTGGCGATTCGCTCCTGACGCCGGCGCCGCAGGGCCTGGGGGGTGGCCTCGAACATCGGTCACTTCCCGCGCACGCCGCGGACGACGAGATCGGCCGTCAGGTTGACGAGGAAGGTGATGGCGAACAGCAGGACGCCGATGGCGAACAGCACCTGGTAGTGCTCGGACCCCTGGCTCACCTCGCCCATCTCCGCGGCGATGTTCGCCGTGAGCGTGCGGACGGGATCGAGCAGGCCGCCCGGGATCTGCACGGCGTGGCCGGTCGCCATCAGCACGGCCATGGTCTCGCCCACCGCGCGGCCCACGCCGAGCAGCGCCGCCGCCAGCAGGCCGTGGCGCGCCGCGGGCAGCAGGACCCGATAGACGACCTGCCAGCGCGTGGCGCCCATGGCCAGCGCCGCCTCGCGATGGGCGTCGGGGACGGCCTTGAGCGCGTCCTCGCCGATCGACACGACGATCGGCACGCTCATCAGCGCCAGCAGCAGGCCGGCGTTGAGCACGTTGAGGCCGACGGACGCGTCAAACAGCAGGATCAGCAGCCGGTTGACCACCGTCAGGCCGAGGAAGCCCCAGACCACAGAGGGGATGGCGGCCAGGAGTTCGATGACGATCTTCAGCGTCTCGCGCAGGCGCGGGCCGCAGAACTCCGACAGGTAGATGGCGGCGCCGATGCCGAAGGGCACCGCGAGCGCCATGGCCAGCGTGGTGACGGCGAGCGTCCCCACGATCATCGCCGCCACGCCGTAGCGGACCTTCACCAGCGACGTCGGGTACCACTCGATGCTGAACAGGAACTCGCGGAGGCTGAAGTGCTCGCTGACGAAGACCGGCGCCGCCTCCCGGACGACGAAGAAGAGGATGACGGCGACGAACACGACGGCGCTCACGCCCGAGGCGATCACCACCGTCTCGATCAGCCGCTCGGTCCACACCGAGAGCGGCGGCCGCCTGAAGCGCGCGCGGCCCGGGGCGGCCGGCGCGCCGCTCGCCCCGGTCGTCATCGGCCCGCCTCCGTGTGCCCGGCGGGCAGCGGCACGTAGCCCACCGCGGCGACGATGGCCTGGCCCGGCGGTGAGAGCATCCAGTCGAGGTAGCGGCGGGTCTCGCCCTCGGGCTCGCCGGCCACGAAGACGTACAACGGGCGCGCGATGGGGTAGCTGCGATCGAGCGTCGCGCGCGGCGACGGTGCGACCGCAACGGCACCGGCCGCCCGCGCCAGCGGCACCATCTTCACGGCGGGCGTCGCATACCCCATGCCGCTGTAGCCGATCGCGCAGGGCGTGTGGCCCACCAGCTCCACCACCTCCTTCGATCCGTTGAGTTCGAGGGTGCCGAGCTTGAAGTCCCGATTGCGCAGGGCCACCTCGCGGAAGAAGTCGTAGGTCCCGGAACTGGACTGGCGGCTGATCCGGATGATGGTGTCGCGTGGGCACGCCGTGTTGCGAATCCCGAGATCCGACCAGCGTTCGGCCGCCCCGTGCTCGGCGTACACGGCCTCGAGCTGCGCCAGCGTGAGCGAGGCGACGGGGTTGTCGCGGTGCACGAAGACGGCCAGCGCATCGTAGCCGGCGACGATCTGCACCGGGTCGACGCCGCGGGCCGCGCGCAGCCGATCGCGCTCGGCCGGCTTCATCGGCCGGCTGCTGTTGGCCATCTGCACCGTGCCTTCGATCAGGGCCGCGATGCCGACGCCCGACCCGCCGCCGGCCACCTCCACCGACACCTCGGGCGCCACCCTGGCGTAGGCCTCCGCCCAGGCCTGCGCCACGTTGATCATCGTGTCGGAGCCGCGGTCGAGCAGAACCGTCGCCACGCCGTGGCGCCGGCCGCCGCAGGAGAGGACCGCCAGCGGCAGGACAACCGCGAGGGCGGCGGTCACGAACCGACGAGGCACGCGCATGCCGGGGCCGCCCTAGTCCTGCCTGACGATCGCCTCGACCAGGTCGTGGAGCTGGCTGCGGATGAAGGCGAAGGTGCGTTCGTAGTCGTCGCGGTTCTCGGCCAGGGTGCCCGGCGCGGCCGACGGGTCGTGTACCGCCCAGTCGATGCACACGGTGGGCGTGCGCCGGAAGCGCAGCGCCAGGTAGGCGTCGGCGTCGAAGGAGACCACCACGTGGTAGTGCTCCAGGTTCGGGATCTGGTCGAGCGACTTCGGCCCCGATCGGGAGATGTCGAGGCCGTGCTCGGCGAGGAACTCCGGCAGCCGCGGATCCACCGGGCGCGGGTCGATGCCGGCGCTGCTGAACAGCAGCCGCGGGTGCGCCAGCGACCCGGCAATCGCCTCGGCCATCTGGCTGCGGCAATGGTTGTGCTGATCGACGAACAGGATGCGGTAGGCCTCGGGCGACTTGTGCTTCACGTAGTCGCCCGTAATCATGTACAGCGTCTCGGCGCACATGTTGCGCACTTCGTCGGAGACGCGTTCGATGCGGCGGCTCATGGTCGACAGCAGCGCGAACGGCTCGAGCGTGAGGTGCCCGCCCTCCTGCTCGGCCACCAGCGTCCGGTCGATCTCGCGGCGCATCTTGTCGACGGCGCGCTCCACCTGCATCGTGGCGCGCGCCAGCGCGTCGTCCTGCGTGACGAAGGCGCGCACCGCGTCGCGCAGCATGCCGATGGTGGCCTCGCCCATCTGCTCGAAGCCCGCCAGCCACGCCGGCGCGCCGAGCTCATCGAGCTTGAGCACCCGCCGGGCGACCGCTTCCGCGTGGTCGCCAATCCGCTCCAGCTCCGTGCTGATCTTGATCGCCGCGTACGCGAAGCGGAGGTGCCCGGCCACGGGCTGCTGGCGGATCAGGAACTCGAGGCACAGCCGGTCGAGCTGCTGCTCCATCTCGTCGATGCGCTGGTCGCGCAGGATGACCAGGTAGGCGGCCTGCCGCTCGCCGCCGACCAGCGCGCGCAACGCGCCGCGCAGCGCGCGCTCGCACTGCTCGGCCATCTCCGTGACCGTCGACTTGATGAGGTTGATGTCGTGCAGGAGGCTGGCTTCGAGCTGGCTGCGCATCGTCTCTCGCCCACGCAAGTGAACTGGCCCGGCGCCACGGCGCGGCCGCGCGGGGACCGCGCCCCCGACATTCTATCCCGCGGCGAGGGGCCGGCTAGCCGCCCCGGATCATCGCCGCGAGGAAGTCGGCGTTGGACCGCGTCTTGCCTAGCTTGTCGAGCAGCAGCTCCATCGCCTCGGTGGGCGACAGCGGGTTGAGCACCTTGCGCAGCACCCAGATGCGGTTCAGATCCTCGCGCGGCAGCAGCAGTTCCTCCTTGCGGGTGCCGCTCTTCTGGATGTCGATGGCCGGGAACACGCGCTTGTCGACCAGCTTGCGATCCAGGTGGATCTCCATGTTGCCGGTGCCCTTGAACTCCTCGAAGATCACGTCGTCCATGCGCGAGCCGGTGTCGATGAGCGCGGTGGCGACGATGGTGAGGCTGCCGCCGTCCTCGATGTTGCGCGCGGCGCCGAAGAAGCGCTTCGGCTTCTGCAGGGCGTTGCTGTCCACACCGCCCGAGAGCACCTTGCCCGAGGGGGGCACCACGCTGTTGTAGGCGCGGGCGAGCCGCGTGATCGAGTCGAGCAGGATCAGGACGTCCTTCTTGTGCTCGACCAGGCGCTTGGCCTTCTCGATCACCATCTCGGCCACCTGCACGTGGCGCTGGGCCGGCTCGTCGAAGGTGGAGGAGACCACCTCGCCCTTCACCGAGCGCTGCATGTCGGTGACCTCCTCGGGCCGCTCGTCGATGAGCAGCACGATGAGGTAGGTCTCGGGATGGTTCTGCGCCACCGACTGCGCGATGCTCTGCAGGAGCATCGTCTTGCCGGTGCGCGGCGGCGCGACGATGAGGCCGCGCTGGCCCTTGCCGATCGGCGTCATCAGGTCCATGACGCGGGCCGAGAGGTTGTCGGCGGCGGTCTCCAGGCGGAACCGCTCCTGCGGGTAGAGGGGCGTGAGGTTCTCGAAGAAGAGCTTGTCGCGCGCCTTCTCCGGCGGTTCGAAGTTGACCGCCTCCACCTTGATGAGCGCGAAGTAGCGCTCGCCGTCCTTGGGCGGCCGGATCTGGCCCGAGACGGTGTCGCCCGTGTGCAGGTCGAATCGCCTGATCTGGCTGGGCGAGACGTAGACGTCGTCAGGGCCCGCGAGGTAGTTGTAGTCGGGCGCGCGCAGGAAGCCGAAGCCGTCGGGCAGCACCTCGAGCACGCCTTCCGAGAAGATGAACCCGCTCTGCTCGGCCTGGGCCTTGAGGATCTGGAAGATCAACTCCTGCGTGCGGAGGCCGCCGATGTTCTGAAGGTTGAGATCCTTGGCCACCTGCGTGAGCCGCTGGATGCCCATCTCCTTCAGTTCGGCAATGCTGATGCCCCTCGGGCGCGGCACGGCGCCGGGCTCCTGCGGCTCGGCGACCGCCGCGACGGCCGGTGCCGCGGCGCCGCCAACCGTCTCGTCGGCAGGCTCGGTGGATCGCAGCGAACGCTTCGTGTACCTGGCCATGGCTGACGGCTTCGAACCGGAAGAACTGAAGGGATCGCTGGGAGTGCGGCGCGTGGCGTCACCGCGGGGCGAGGGCCGAGCCGAGTATAGGAGCGCGCCGGGACGCTGTCAAACGGCGCGAACACGCGAACCCGCGCCGCGAGCCGGTGCGTGGCCCGAGGCAGAGGCCGCGGGTGCCGGGAACCGCGGAGGCGCCGGGCCTGGCGCGAGCTTGCCGCCGGCTCGCCAACGGCGGTCGTGTACAATCCCGTGTTCGTGTCGCGACACGCGCTCATCCTGCTCGCGGCCGCCGCGCTGACGTTCTTCGTTGGCCTCGGCCGCGGGGCCATCGGCGACTCCGACGAGGCGTTCTACGCCGAGGCGGCGCGCGAGATGGTCGAGTCCGGTGACTGGCTCACGCCGCACTACAACTACGAGCATCGCTTCCAGAAGCCGGTCCTCTACTACTGGCTCGCGGCCACCGCCTACCGGGCCTTCGGCATCACCGAGGCCGCGGCGCGACTGCCGTCGGCGCTGTCGGGCCTCGGGCTCGTGCTCCTCACCTGGTGGGCGGCCCGGCGATGGATGGGCCCGGAGGTGGGCCTGCTGGCGGGGCTGATTGCCGCCACCAACTTCGGCTACTACGTCATCGGGCGCATGGCGCTGCCCGACTTGCCGCTCACCTTCTTCATCACCCTCTCGACGTGGGCCGCGCTCGAAGCCGTCGCCGCCGGCCGCCAGCGGCGCCAGAGCGCCCGCGGCTGGCTACTGCTGGCGGCAGTGGCCGCGGCCCTGGCCGTGCTCACCAAGGGCCCGGTCGGCGCCGTGCTGCCAGCCCTGGTGACGGCGGTCGTGCTCGCGCTGCCGCCGGGACCGGCGACACCGCGCTGGCCCTGGAAGACGGGTGACCTGGCGCTGGCCGCCGCCGCGTTCGCGGCCGTGGCCGCACCCTGGTACCTCGCCATGGCTCGCGAGCACGGCGTGGGCTACCTGCAGCACTTCTTCGTCGGCGAGAACCTCGACCGCTTCGCCACCGACCGCTACAACGAGCCGCGCTCGATCGGGTTCTACGTCCCGATCGTCGCCGGCGGGCTGCTGCCATGGTCACCGTTCATGGTGCCGTGGCTCGGCGCGGCCTGGCGCGTGATCAGGCGCTCGCGATCGCTGGCCCGCGAGCAGTGGTGGCTGCTGGCGTGGGCGGCGGTCCCCTTCGCCTTCTACTCGCTCTCGATCGGCAAGCAGCCACGGTACGTGCTGCCGATTCTGCCGCCGCTGGCCGTGCTGCTGGCGCGCACCATCCAGCGGCGCCTGGCGGCGGCCGGTCCCGCCGGCCGGCAGCCGGCGCTGGCCGCCTGCACGGCGGCGGCCGCGGCCGTGCTCCTCGTGCTCGGCGTCCTGCTGCACCGCGCCAAGCCGCTGCTGTTCGCGCTCGACCCGTCCACGGGCACCATCGCCACCGGCGTCATCCTGGCAGCCGGCGCCGGGCTGCTGGTGCTGGCCCGGGCCAGGCGGCCGGCGTGGCTGCCACTGGGCCTGGCGGCGGCGTCCATTGCCACGTTCGTGTCGCTGCACTACTCGATCTACTCGGCCGAGGGCATCGAACCGGTCCAGAAGATCGCGAGCGCGTTCCGCACGCACTGGCCCGGGGCGACCGCGTCAGGGACCTATCACGTCTTCGTCCGCAACCTGGTGTTCTACACCGGCGTCAGGCAGACCGATCTCACGACGATCGAGGATCTGCGCGACTTCCTCGCGCGGCCCGACCGCGTGCTGGCCGTCAGCAGCGAGGACGACCTCCAGGCGCTGGCCGACGCGCACGGCGTGGTGCCACGACGGCTGGAGCGTGTCCTCTACTTCAACCCGGCAGGCGTGCGCGCGCGCTCGATAATCAGACCCGACCCCGAAAAGGACGACCCCGAAAAGGACCTCGAGACGGTGTGGCTGGTGAGCAATCGCTGAGCCCGGGGTCCGGGGCTCACGGGAAGATCTTTCCGGGGTTCAGGATGCCGTGCGGGTCGAACGCCTGCTTGACGCGCCGCATCAGCGCGATCTCGACGTCGTCGAGCTCCATGCCGAGAAACGGGCGCTTGGTGAGCCCGATGCCGTGCTCGCCGCTCAGGCTGCCCTCCAGGGCGCGCACCGCCGCGAACAGCGCGCGCTCGGCGGCGTGGGCACGCGCCAGCGCGGCGGCATCCGACGGATCGGGCACGAGGATGTTCACGTGGATGTTGCCGTCACCGGCATGCCCGAACGCGGGGATGGGCAGCCCCGACTCCGCGCGCAGCCTCGCAATCGCCTCGAACAGCTCGGGAATGCGGGCGCGCGGGACGACGACGTCGTTGTTCAGCTTGCAGGTGGCGATCTGCTTCAGCGCCGGCGAGAGCTCGCGGCGCACGCGCCACAACTGGTCGCGCCGGGGCCCGTCGGCGGCGCGATCCAGCGCCGTGGCGCCGAAGGCGCGGCACGCGCGCTCCACGCGATCGGCCTCATCGTCGAGCGCCCCGGCCTCGCCGTCGAGGTCGATCAGCAGCAGCGCCTGCGTCGCGGGCGGGGCCAGCGCGTGGTCGCCGACGTGGCGCGCCACCGCCGCCAGGCTCTCCGCGTCAATCAACTCGAGCGCCGCCGGGATCACGCGCTCGTGCACGAGCCGGGTGACCGCCCCGGCCGCCGCTGCGATCTCGGGGAACGCGACCCGCAGCGTGAGGTGCGCCGCCGGCTTCGCCATCAGCCGCAGCGTCGCCCGCGTGATCACCGCGAGGGTGCCCTCCGAACCGACGATCAGCTGCGTGAGGTCGTAGCCGACGACGCGCTTCACGGTCTTGCCGCCGGTGACAATCACCTCGCCGGTGGGCAGGACGGCCTCCAGGCCGAGCACGTAGCGCCGGGTGGTGCCGTACTTGAACGCGCGCGGGCCGCCGGCGCACTCGGCGAGGTTGCCGCCGATCGCGCACGTGTCCAGGCTGGCCGGGTCGGGCGGGTAGAACAGACCGCGGGCCTCGACGGCGGCCTGCAGCACGCCGGTCACCACGTTGGGCTCGACCACCGCCAGCAGGTTCGCCTCGTCGATCTCGAGGATGCGATCGAAGCGGGCCATCGAGACGACGATGCCGCCGGCGGCCGGGATGGCGCCGCCGGAGTAGCCCGTGCCGGCGCCGCGCGGCACCACCGGCACGCGGGCCGCGTCACAGGCGCGGAGCACGGCGGCGACCTCGGCCGTCGTGGCGGGCGTCACCACCGCGTCCGGCAGGTGCGCGAGCTTCTTCAGCCCGTCGACGCTCGCCTGCTCGAGCGCGGCGGCATCGGTGCGCACGTGCGCGTCGCCGACGATCGCCCGCAACTGGTCGATCACCCCGGGTGAGGTCACCGCCCCGCCTCCGGCAGGCGCCCGTCGGCGGCCATGGCGGCGATCAGCCGCCGGAGCCGGGCGATGCCCTCCTCGATGCGCGCGGGCGCGCTCGCCAGCGAGATGCGCAGGAACCCCGGCGCGTCGAAGGCCTCCCCGGCCAGCACCGCCACGTGCTGCTCGTCGAGCAGCGCCTGCGCGAGCTGGGCCGAGGTGCGCACGCCGTCGGGCGAGAGCAGGCCGCCGACGTCGACAAACAGGTAGAACGCGCCATCGGGCACCGTGCAGCGCAGCCTCGTGTCGCGTGCGATGGCGGCAAGCGCGAGATCGCGCCGCTCCCGGTACGCCTCGCGCATCCGCCGCACGCAGTCCTGGGGGCCGGTGAGCGCCGCCAGCGCCGCGTGCTGCGCGATCGACGACACGTTCGACGTGGAATGACTCTGGACGGCGTTGCAGGCGGCGATCAGGTCGGCGGGCCCTATGGCCCAGCCACACCGCCACCCGGTCATCGCGTACGACTTCGACGTCGATCCGGCGAGCACCGCGCGATCGCGCAGGCGTTCGACGAGCACGCGCGGCAGGGCGTGCGGCCGGTGGTCGAAGACGATCTGCTCGTAGCAGAGATCGAGCACGATCCAGATGCCGCGTGCGGCGGCCTCGCCGGCGAGCGCGGCCAGTTCGTCTTCGCGCATCACCGCGCCGGTGGGATTGCAGGGCGAGTTGATGACGATCCCGCGGGTGCGCGGCGTGATGGCCGCCACCAGGGCGTCGGCCCGCAGCGCGAAGTGCTCGTCGGCGTGCGTGCGCACCACGACCGGCCTCGCGCCGGCGAGCCGCACCTGCTCGGGAATGGTCGGCCAGCCGGGGCTGTGGAGGACGACGTCGTCGCCCGGTCCGAAGAGCGCGACCATCGCGTTGTAGAGCGCCTGCTTGCCGCCGGCGGTGATCAGCGTCTCCGGCTCGCTCACCTCGATCCCGTAGAGGGCGGCGTAGTGCGCCGCGACGGCCGCGCGCAGCTCGCGCAGGCCGGCGTTGGCCGTGTACTTCGTGAAGCCGGCGTCGATGGCGGCGTGCGCCGCGGCGGCCACGTGATCGGGCGTGGCGAAGTCGGGCTCGCCCACGCTCAGGTCCACCACGTCGGCGCCGGCGCGGCGCAGCGCGTCGGCCGCGGCCACCACGCGGAGCGCCGGCGAGGGGCCCACCTGTGACAGGCGCGGGGAGAGGCGGCTCATGCGCGCGGCCTCCCGCGCAGGCGCGCCTCGACGGCTGGAGGCACCAGGCCGGCAATCGAGCCGCCGAGCGCGAACACCTCCTTCACCAGCCGTGAGCTGACGTAGGAGTAGGCCTCGGCCGGCATCATGAACACGGTCTCGAGCTCAGGGGACAGGCGGCGGTTCATCAGCGCCATCTGCATCTCGTACTCGAAGTCGGAGATCGCGCGCAGGCCGCGCACGACCGCCGTCGCCCGGCGCCGCCGGGCGTAGTCCACCAGCAGGCCGTCGAAGGTATCGACGCTGACGTTGGGCAGCTCCGCCAGCACCTCGCGCAGCAGGGCCACCCGCTCGGGCACGGTGAACAGCGGCGACTTCTCGATGTTGACGAGGATGGCCACCACCACCTGGTCGAAGAGGCGCGCACCGCGCGAGATGATGTCGAGGTGCCCGTTGGTGATCGGGTCGAAGGATCCCGGGAAGAGGGCGATCGTCGGATGCTGGCCGTCGGTCATGATCGGGGCTCCGGGCTGGCGGCTGCCGGGTCGTGCGCGTAGAAGCACAGCGCGCTGTCGCCGGCCCGCACCACCCGCGCCAGACGCCACGGCGCGACCGGCACCGGTTGGTCGCGGCGCGAGGCGAGCTCGAGCACCACCAGGCCCGAGGGTGACGTGCTGGCGCACGCCGCGTCGAGCGCCGGCCCGAGGTCGGCAGTCCCGTACGGCGGGTCGAGCCAGGCGAGGTCGAACGGCCCGCCGTCGACCGCCGTCAACGGCCAGCGCCGCGCCAGCACAGTATAGCCAGCGTCGATGCCGCAGCCGCGCAGGTTGCGCTCGATCAGCGCCACCGCCCGGCGGTCGTCTTCCACGAAGGTGACGTGCGCGGCGCCGCGGCTGAGCGCCTCGATGCCGACGGCGCCGGTGCCGGCGCAGGCGTCGAGCAGGCGCGCACCGGCCACCCGCGCCCCGAGGATGTCGAACAGCGTCTCGCGCAGCCGGTCACTGGTGGGCCTCAGGCCGGTCCACGAGGGCGAGGCGAGCCGCCGTCCCTTGTGGCGTCCCGCGATCACGCGCAGCGCCACCTACGCCACCCCGCCCAGCCCGAACCGGCCCGACCATCCATCGACGAATCGCACCAGCCGCGGGTCGCGGGCGTCACGCCCCTCCACCCACCGTCGCGCCTCGTCGCGCGCCAGCTCCATCAACACGCGGTCCCGGATCGGATCGCCCACCCGCAGGTGCGGCATCCCCGACTGGCGCGTGCCGAACACGTCGCCCGGCCCCCGCAGCTCGAGGTCCTTCTCCGCGATGGCGAACCCGTCGTCAGAGTCCGCGAGCGCCGTCAGCCGCGCGCGCGCCTCGCCGGTGAGCGGCGACTGGAACATCAGGATGCAGGAGGCGGGCGAGGTGCCGCGTCCGACGCGGCCGCGAAGCTGGTGCAGCTGCGCGAGGCCAAAGCGCTCGGCATGCTCCACGACCATCACCGTCGCATTGGGCACATCCACCCCCACCTCGATCACCGTCGTCGAAACCAGCACCCGGAGGTCGCCCGCGCCGAAGGCGCGCATCACCCGATCCTTCGCCTCCTGCGGCATGCGTCCGTGCAGCAGGCCGACGCGATGGTGCGGGAACACCTCGGCCGCCAGGTGGTCGGCCATCTGCGTGGCCGCGCGCACGTCGATCTTGCCGCTCTCCTCCACCAGCGGGTAGACCACGTAGGCCTGGTGTCCGGCGTCGAGTTCGGCGCGCACGAGCGCGTAGACGTCCTCGCGCCGCTCCTCCGGCCTGGCGATGGTCCGGACCGGCGTCCGGCCCGGCGGGCGGTCACCGATGATCGACACGTCGAGGTCGCCGTAGACGGTCATCGCCAGCGTCCGCGGGATGGGCGTGGCGGTCATCACCAGGACGTCGGGCATCAGGCCCTTCTCGCGCAGCGTCGCGCGCTGCAGGACGCCGAAGCGGTGCTGCTCGTCGACGACGACGAAGCCGAGCCGCGAGAAGGCGATCGGATCCTCGACGAGCGCGTGCGTGCCGACCACGAGCAGCGGCGCGCCCGCGCGCAGTTCCGCCTGGATGGCCCGGCGTTCGGCGGCCGGCGTCGCCGCCGTCAGCAGGCGCACGCCGTAGCGGGTGGGCGCCAGCCAGTCCGAGACCGTGCGCCCGTGCTGCTCGGCGAGGATGCCGGTGGGCGCCATCAGCGCGGCCTGCAGGCCGTTGTCGAGCGCGACCAGCGCCGCCAGCAGCGCCACGATGGTCTTGCCCGAGCCCACGTCGCCCTGCAGCAGGCGGTTCATCGGGCGCGGCCGCTGCATGGCCGTCACGATTTCCCCGAGCGCCTGCTTCTGGCCCGGCGTCAACGCGAAGGGCAGCACGCGCCGCGCCAGCGCGCGCGTCGCGTCGGTCACCGTGACGGGAAACGGCTTGCGCAGCGCCTCGTCCTGGCGGCGGCGCCACGCGATGCCCACCTGGAAGGCGAAGAACTCCTCGAAGATCAGGCGTCGCTGCGCCGGCGCCTGCCGTCGGTTCAGCGCGGCGACGTCGCTGCCGTCCGGCGGGAAGTGCACCTCGCGCAGCGCCTCGGCCCGCCCGGGCAGCGCCACGCGCTGGAGCACCTCGGCCGGCAGCGGCTCGTCGCCGTGGTCGACCTGGGCGAGGGCATCGTGCACGAGCGACCGCTGCAGCTTCGGCGTCAACACGCCCAGCCGCTCGTAGACCGGGACGATGCGCCCGACGTGCACGCCCGGCGCGAGGGCGGCGCCCTCGTCGACGAACTCGTAGTAAGGGTTCGTCATCTGCAGGCCGGACAGTCCGCGCGACTCGACCGGCCCGTACAGCACCACGCGCCGGCCCACCGCGAACACGTCGCGGAGGAACCGCTGGTTGAACCAGACCACCGGCAGCAGGCCGGTCCCGTCGCGCAGCAGCGCCTCGAAGATCGAGAGGCCCGGCCGCCGCGTGGGCCGCAGGCCGCAGCGCGCGATGGTGCCGGTGACGCTGGCGGTGGCGCCGGCCGCGAGCGCGGCGATCGGCCGCAGACTCGACCGGTCCTCGTACCGGAACGGGAGCCTCAGCAGCAGATCGCCCACCGTGACGACGTCGGCCCGCGCCAGCTCGCGGGCGCGACGATCGCCGACCCCACGCAGGCTGGTGACGGGTGCATCGAGGGCGAGGGGGGCGCGGCCGGCGGCCGGCGACGGGGCCTTCACCGCTGGAGGACGACGGCGCGGCCGGGCTCCACCGCGATCTCGGCGATGCGCACGGGAAGGGCGAAGGGCGCGTCGAGGCTCAGGCCCCGCGGGTTCGCCTGCGAGCGGGTGTAGAAGGCGACCAGCTCGTCCAGCACCAGCTTCGGCACGCCCAGGCCCGCCACGGTGGCCGACCCGAACTCGAACCGCGCTTCTCCCTGGCGTGCCACGACGCGGCCCGATGCCGTGACCGGGACGCGACCGCTGAGGTAGGCCATCGGATCGAGCCAGCCACGGGGCCTGGCCTGCCTCACGAGGTCGAGGTCGACGATGGCGCGTGCCCTCACCTCGCCGCCGCCGACGATGTCCACGTACGGATCGACGATGCCGGCCGGCAATTCGTCAGCGAGTTCGAAGCGGATGTAGGAGTTCAGCTCGGCCTCGTCGACCGGCGTGAGGCGTGCGCCGGCGGGCGTCGACACCGCGTACTGCCTGATCGAGAGGATCTTCTGCCGCAGGCTGTCGGCGTCGCGCTGCGAGAGCGGCGCATCGGCGCGCAGGCCGGAGGTCGCGCCGAGCGCGATCCAGGCAAGCGTGGCGGAGAGCAGAACCAGGCTGCGGGCGCGGAAACGGAACACCATGGCAGGAAACAGGGCGGCAGGCCCGGGTTCCGGAGTGTAGCACGCGGGGGTGACGCGGTTGCGGCCCCGCGCCGGCCGTCAGCGCGAGGGCGGTCCCGCGCGGCGACCCGGCCTGGCCTGACGGGCCCGCGAGAGCAACTCGAGCTTGCGCCGCTCCATCTGCTCTTCGAACACGCGGAAGCGTGCCTGCTGCACGGCGCTCAGTCCCTGCTCGACGCCCGTCAACGCCGCGCGGATGTCGGCCAGGCCCCGCGTGTCCTGCTCGTCGAGATCGCGCAGCGTGGCGCGGATGGCGGCCTCGTCCGGCGCGCGCCGCTGCGGCCGTGCCTGCCTGGCCAGCTCGCCGAGGAGGCGCTGGCGCGCTTCCTGGTGGCGGCGTCGCGCCTCGAGCAGCACGCGGTACCTGGCCACGAACGCGCCGTACTGGCTGGTGTCGAGATCCAGCGCGTCCTGCGCCCGCACCACGGCGTAGGCGTCGAAGAGGCGCACCACCTCGACCGGCGTGAGGCGCTCGGGCTGCAGCGGCGGTCCGGCCTCCTGGGCCGGCGCCGGCCGCGCGCAGGTCAGGGCGAGCGAGAGCGGAACGATGAGCCGCCAGGCGGCACCACTGCGGGTCATAGCGTGTCCCGAACGCCCGCCGACAGCCGCGCGCGGGCGATCGCCTCCTGCAACAGCCGCGCGAGTTCCTCGCGCTGGTCACCGTCGAGTTCGTGCACGGTGAGTTCCACGGCACCTGGCGCGACGGCGATGCCGAGCGCGCGCGCGTCATCGTAGTCGAGATCCCCGGCGGCCTCGGCCACCAGCGACCAGTCGTCGCCCTCTCCCGCGCCATCGGCCGGAAGCACCGGGCCCGGCGCGGGATCGATCCCGGCCGGCGCCTCGACGCCGGGCGCGAGCGTCGCCACCATGGGGGGCGGCGCGCCCGCCGGCGCGCCGAAGGCCAGCAGCAGCAGCGCCGTGACCGCCGTTGCGCTGGCGAGGGTCCAGGCCCAGCCGCGCCAGGTCCAGGGCGAGACCGGCCAGCCGGCCCCGCGCCCCGGCGCGGCGGCCGACTCGCGCACGGCGTCCGACACGCGTGCCGAGAACTGATCCCAGAAGAGCGGCGAGGGCTCGGGCACCTCGGCCTCGCGCAACTCGGCCATCAGCACGCGCAGGGCCCCCACCTCGTCACGACACGCCGCGCAGCCGGCCAGGTGACGGACCGCGCGCGCCGGAACCGCCGCGCCCTCGGCGAGCGCCGCCAGAACGCCGGGCGAAAGGTGGGTGCTCATGATCCCTCCGGGGATGACAGCTTCGCGCGCAGGTTGCGCAGCGCGTGGAAGAAGTTCGCCTTGACGGTTCCGACCGAACTGCCCAGCGCCCGCGCGATCTGCTCGTGGGTGAGATCGTGATAGGTCCGCAGGATGACCGTGAGCCGCTGCCGCGGCGGCAGCGAACGGATGGCCGCGCGCACGCGGGCCGACCGCTCCTCGCGCAGCACGCGTCGGTCGGGCGCCTCGGCGCCCGTGTCGATCAGTTGGCGGGCGTCGAGCGCCTCGATCACCGGGCGCCGCACCGCGGCGTGATTCAGGCACACGTTGACCGCGATGCGATACAGCCAGGTGGAGACCGCCGCCTCACCGCGGAAGGCGCCCAGGCCGCGGAAGGCGCGCACGAACACGTCCTGGGCGAGGTCGCTCGCATCGGCGTGGTTCCCCGTGAACCGGTAGCAGACGTGATAGACCGTCCGGCGATGCCGCTCGACGAGGAGATCGAAGGCCCCGTGCGCGCCCGCCCGCGCGGCCTCCAGCAGGACCGCGTCGGGCGCCGTCGCGTCGATGGCGGGCGTGGCGCCGGCCGGCTCGGCGGACTCGCTGCGGGGAGTGGTCACCGTGATCGTCCACACCGGATCGGCCGGACGCCACAGCCGGCTCGTTGTCTCCACGGCGTCTCCTCGTCCGGCGTCCGCCGGCGACTGGGTGGGCGGGCGCACGTGAGGTTGGACCGGGACGAGCCCTCCGGCGTTGAAGCGCGGGAGCGAAAACCGGCGAATCGCCGTTGACCTTCGCCTTTTGTTTGCATACACTGCCCGTGCCGCCCGGGTTCAACGCGCCAGCCTCGCGCGCGCGCCGGCGTCGGCTGGCGGGAGACGGCCGGCACGGCGCCGGCTGGCGACCGCCGCCCCGGGGTGGCCGGGAGGAGGCACTTTGCAGCCGCTCACCAAGCGCCAGCGCGAGATTCTCGACTATCTCACGGACTTCATCCAGCAGCACGGCTACGCGCCGAGCCTCGAAGAGGTGGGCAAGCGTTTCGGGCTGTCGTCGCTGGCGACGGTGCACAAGCACCTCACCAACCTGCAGGACAAGGGCTTCATCCGCCGCTCGTGGAACCGCTCGCGGTCGGTGGAGGTGGTGCCGACGCGGACCGGCGGTCGTTCGGTGGATCTGCCGCTGCTCGGGTACGTGGCCGCCGGCTCGCCCATCGAGGCGGTGGTGGGCAGCGAGTCGATTGCGGTGCCCGAGGACCTGGTCGGCAAGCGCGAGACCTACGTCCTGCGCGTGCGGGGCGACTCGATGATCGACGAGCAGATCCGCGACGGCGACTATGTGATCGTCGAGGATCGCCGCACGGCCGAGAACGGCGAGATGGTGGTGGCGCTGCTCGAGGGCAGCGACGTCACCCTGAAGAAGTTCTACCGTGAGAGCGGCCACGTGCGCCTGCAGCCGGCGAACCCGGCGATGGCGCCGCTGGTGCTCGACGCCGAGCGTGTGCAGGTGCGCGGCGTGGTGATTGGGGTGATGCGGAAATACTGAGCCGGTGGCTCGGTCGAGGACGCTCATGAGCGAACGCAAACAGGTGAACTTCACGATCGTGCCCGACGATCCCGGCGGGCAGCCGCGGACCTACGCGAACTTCTGCGCGGTGTCGCACACGCCGTTCGACTTCACGCTCACCTTCTGCGAGGTGCTGCCCATCAGCGAGCGCGACATCCAGGCCGCCGGGGAAGACCATGTGCTGAAGGCGCCGGTGCGCGCGCAGCTGGTGGTGCCGGTGCAGTTCATCCCGTCGCTGGTGGCGGCACTGCAGGAACACATGCGGGTCTATTCCGAGTCGACGGCCAACGCGCCGGGCTGGAATCGCGGGCCCGTGCACTGATCGCGGCGCGGTCGGCGCTGCCCGGGCGGCCGGTGGCGGTCGGCCACCTGCCGGCATCGGGCGGACGCGTGGCAGGCGACGGGTTCGCGTCGCAGACGCATCGGGCGCCGCTGGCGGGTTGGCCACCCCACCCGCGCGCGCCCTCAGTCGGCTATCCTGCTGGGCATGACCACCCGCCGTCCGGCCTCCTCCACCCGCGCTCCGCGCACGGGTCGCGCCCGCGCCATGTCCCGGCCCGAGGCCGGCGAAGTGGTCGACCGACTGTCGCGCACCTTTCCCGATGCCGACACCGAACTCCACCACCGCAACGCGTTCGAGCTGCTCGTGGCCACCATCCTCTCGGCCCAGTCGAGCGACGCGCGGGTGAACTCGGTCACGCCCGCCCTGTTCGCGCGCTACCCGGATGCGCGTGCGCTGGCGGCCGCATCCATCACCGAGCTGGAGCCGATGCTGGTTCCCACCGGCTTCTTCCGCGTCAAGTCGCGCACGATCCTCGACATGGCGCGGGCGCTCGTCGAGCGACACGCCGGCGAGGTGCCCGCCTCGATGGAGGCGCTCGTGAACCTGCCCGGCGTCGGCCGCAAGACGGCCAACGTCGTGCTGGGACACGCGCTGGGCGTACCGGGCCTTCCGGTGGACCGGCACGTGCTGCGCGTCGCCCCGCGCATCGGCATCGCGCGGGGCCGGACGCCGGAGCAGGTGGAAGCGGAGCTGATGGCGGCCCTGCCGCCCGCGCGGTGGACGCTCGCCTCGGACTGCCTCATCCTCCACGGCCGGCGGGTGTGCCGCCCCACACCGCTGTGCGCGACGTGCGTGCTCACCGATCTCTGCGACTACTACCGCAAGAACGGCGCGCCGGCGCGTGGGGCCACGGCGCGGACGCGGCGACCGGCCACACGCCGGTCTGGCCCCGGAAAGGCGCGATGAACCGCAAGCGTTTCGAGGCGCTCGTCGCGGAGGCGATCACGCTGATCCCGAAGCGGTTTCGCGAGGCCATGCGCAACGTCGCCGTCGTCGTCGAGGACGAGCCGCCCGCCGAGCTGCTCGACGAGATGGAGATCCCCGAGGGCGACACCCTGTTCGGTCTCTATCAGGGAACGCCGCTGCCCGAGCGCGGATGGGACTACGGCAACACGCTGCCGGATCGCATCGTGATCTACCAGTTCCCGATCGAGGATGCCTGCGACACCGAAGACGAGATCGTCGGGACGATCGGCGAGACGGTGATCCACGAGTTCGGTCACTACTTCGGCCTGAGCGAGGAGGAGATCGAGGCCATCGAGGCGCGCTACTGGCGTGGCGAGGGCGACGAGTCGTGAGGGCCCGCCGGCGCTTCGCCCAGCACTTCCTCGAGCCGGCGTGGGTGGCGAAGGTCACCGCGGCGGTGGCCCCGCGGCCCACCGACGCGCTGATCGAGATCGGCCCCGGGCGCGGCGCCCTCACGCTGGCGCTGGCCGCCTCGGGCGCGACGATGACGCTGGTGGAACTGGACCGGGATCTGGCGGCCGAGTTGCGGCCGAGGCTGCCACCGCACGCGATCCTGGTGGAAGGCGACGTGCTCGCCGTCGACCTCGCGGCGTGCGCGCGCGACACGCTGGCGCGCTGCGCGGCGCGCTTCCCGGACGAGCCGGACCACCGGCCGGCACGGGTGCGCGTGGCCGGCAACCTCCCCTACAACATCTCGACGCCGCTGATCGCGCGGCTGGTGGCCCTGGCTCGCGACAGCGGCCTGGTGAGCGACGCCACGCTCATGGTGCAGCGCGAGGTGGCCGAGCGGCTCACGGCGCGTCCGGGCAGCGGCGATTACGGACCGCTGAGCGTGCTGGCCCAGGCCTGGGGCGAGGCGGCCATCGTCCTGCGGCTGCCGCCCGGCGCGTTCCGGCCGCCGCCGAAGGTGCACTCGGCCGTCGTCCGGCTGAGGTTCGGGACGGCGCGCCCCTGCGAGGTCGAGGTCGCCGGATTCGAGCGCCTGGTGCGCGCCGTCTTCCTGCGGCGGCGGAAAGTGCTCTCCAACGCGCTGCAGCCGCTGGCCGCGGCGTGCGGGACGACGGCCGCGGCGGCGCTGGCCGCGGCGGGCATCGACGGCCGGCGCCGGCCCGAGACGTTGACGATCGACGAGCTGGCGCGGCTCGCGCGGGCCGTGGCGGCCGGCGGCGCGGCCGGCTGACCGGCCACGCGGCGGCTTGCGCTATACTGCCCGCGTCTTTCTCCCCACCAGGCGCCATCCCATGCGCCTGAGGCGGTCGGGATCCGGCGCGATGCCCGTTCCCGGACCGCGTGCCCGCCGAGGCTGATGCGGCGCCGGCACGAATCGCTCGACGGATTCACGGGGCAGCCTGTTCGACAGCCGACGTGTGCCCGAAACATCAGGTACCCGCCGGCAGCAGTGACGTGGTGGTCGACTGCGCGCCGCGTGCGCCGCATCCCGCCGCGCGGCGTCGTCTTGCTCCGGAACTCGTCATGACCCTGTCGCTGCCCGCTCACGATCCCGCCGGCCCGGCACTCGAGGTGGTGCCGCTCGGCGGCCTGTCGGAGTTCGGGCTGAACATGATGCTGATTTCGTGGGGCGAGACGTCGATTCTCGTCGACGCCGGCGTCCTCTTCCCCGATCCCGAGCTGCCGGGCGTGGACCTGATCGTGCCCGATCTCGAGCACCTCGAGGCGACCGGACGCCGGATCGCGGCGCTGGTGCTGACGCACGGGCACGAAGACCACATCGGCGCGGTCCCTTACGTCTGGCCGCTGCTCGACGGGCCGGTGCTCGCCACGGCGCTGACGCTCGCGCTGGTGGAACCGAAGCTCGAGGAGCACGGCCTGGAGGCGGGCGACCGGCTCGTCACCGTGACGCCACGGGAGCGGATCACGGTGGGGCCGTTCACGGTGGAGTTCATCCGCGTCACCCACTCGATGCCCGACTGCGTGGCCGTGGCCATCGGGACGCCCGAAGGCGTGATCGTGCACACGGGCGACTACAAGGTGGATCAGACCCCGCCCGACGGCCAGCGCTTCGATCTCCACCGCTTCGCCGAGCTGGGAAGCGAGGGCGTGCTGGCGCTGTTCGCCGACAGCACCAACGTCGATCGGCCGGGGGTGTCGGGCTCGGAGTTCGAGGTGGTCGACGCCTTCGAGGAGATCTTCACCAGCACGCGCGGCAAGGTGGTGGTGGCGATGTTCGCCTCCAGCCTCTTCCGCATGCAGATCGTCGCCGATCTGGCCGAGCGGTTCGGGCGCAGGGTGGCCCTGATCGGCCGCGGCATGGTGGAGAACTCCGAGATCGCGCAGCGTCTCGGCCTGCTGAAGATCCGTCCCGGACAGCTGCTGCGTGACAGCGACCTGCGGGCGTGCCCGGCGCAGGACGTCGTCTGCCTCGCGACGGGGTCGCAGGGCGAACCGCAGGCCGCCCTCTCGCGGATCGCGATCGACGACCACCGCCACGTGAAGCTCGAGCCCGGCGACACGGTGGTGTTCTCGGCCCGCGCGATCCCGGGCAACGAGAAGACGATCGGACGCGTGATGAACCACATCGCCGCGCGCGGCGCCGACGTCGTGTACGAGGGCATCAGGCACGTCCACGTGTCGGGCCACGGCAGCGGCGAGGAACTGAAGCTGATGCTGTCGCTGGTGCGGCCGAAGGTGTTCGTGCCGATCCACGGCGAGTACCGCCAGCTCGCGCGGCACGCGCAGGTGGCCGTGCAGGTGTGTCCCGATGCGCGCGTGCTGCTCGCGCGCAACGGCGACGTGCTGCGCTTCAGGGCCGGCACCGGGGAGATCGCGGGGCGCGTGGCCGCCGGCCGCATCCTGATCGACGGCACGCGCACGGGCGAGATCGCGGGCGAGGTGCTGCGCGATCGGCGCCACGTCGCCGCCGACGGCCTGCTGGTGCCGGTGCTGGCCATCAACCGCCAGACCGGCGCAATCGAGGGGGTGCCCGACGTGATCCCCCGCGGCTTCGTCGTCGACGATCGGTCGGAGTCGGTGCTGGCCGAGGCGGGCGCGCTGCTCACCGAGATCGTCGAGGGCGCAAGTGTCGAGGAGCGCACCGACCTGGGCCTGATCCGGGAGCGGGTGCGCGTGGAGCTGCAACGGGTGGTGAAACGGCGATCGGGTCGACGGCCCCTGGTGGTGCCCGTCGTGATGGAGGTGTGAGGGTGGCCACGTCCCGCCTGTCGCGGCACGCGTGCGAGGTGCTCGGCGTCGTGGCGTTCACCGCGACGCTGGTGTGGATCGTCGCGCTCGCGAGCTACTCGCCGCGCGACGGCGCGTGGTTCTTCCACGCCGGCGCGAACCAGCCGCCCGCGAACTTCGCCGGGCCGGTCGGCGCCTTCATCGCGGAGCTGTCGTTCCAGGTCGCCGGCTACATGGCCTTCGCGCTGCCGCTGGCGCTGTGGGTCGTGGGCTGGAACTATTTCTGGTGCCGCACGGTCGAGGCGCCGATCACCAAGACGCTCGGCGCCATCGTGCTCTTCACCTGCTGCGCCGCGACGCTGGCGCTGGCCTTCGAGGCGTGGCCGGTCACGGGACGCGCCTTCCAGGCCGGCGGCTGGTTCGGCGCCTGGGCCGCGGGGCTGCTCACCGAGTACCTGAACCGGACCGGCGCGCTGATCGTCACGGTGGCGCTGTTCGCGCTCGGGCTGGTGCTGGCGACGCAGGTG